>UMFS01004013.1_pt1 | contig 13319 bp, 10 predicted proteins | sample 1965071 | NCBI WGS metagenome assembly UMFS01 (sample SAMEA4836052, study PRJEB28245) | human gut metagenome | biome: gut microbiome; material: fecal sample | place: Denmark | collected 2008
CTTCCAGTACTGAGGCATTGGCTTTCAACGCCTCACTTAATTCCATCTTTTCCATAATATTTTTTATTTACCAGTTTCAGTTTCCAAATTGTTTTTCTTATAATCCTGCCATGAGTCGGCGAGCTGCCCCACCGAAGCGGAAGTGTAGAGGTCAAGTATATGAATCTCGTCATCGGCAAGCTCCACAAGCTCGTTCCGATAGATCTTCTCCGCAAGCACGTGCGCCGGAAGACCGGGCACGTTCCTGTAAATGCCGTCAGCAATATCCTTACGGATATCCGCTATCACCATATCCTGTCTGTCTATCCCCGTGAACAGGGGAAATTTTGTAAAATCAACTTTCATAATATTCTTAATTAAATACTGTTATCCGCAATAAAACATAACCCAATAATTGCCCATACATTTAACGAATCCGGACGCATAATCCAGATCAATGGAGGACATCTCTTTTCCTCCGGGGGCAGGCAGGATGCGTCCTCCCTTAAGTCGTACCCCGCCGTTCATACGTTTGAAGTATATGGTATGTCCCGGAACATCCGGAGGAAGTGTCACTTCTATATTACCCGTATTAATAAACATCACATTGTCATCATTGTTATTCAGGGAAGTGCTGTCGGATATGTTCCTCCAGTTCCCCACTATGCCATGAAGAGACACATAACTGTCATTGTTCGGATGAAGGAAAATGTTACCCCCCTCCACGAACAGAGGAATGCTCGGAGTCTTGATGTGCATCCCGATCATGGGATTCGGACTCTGTATGTCAATTCCGGCATCATACGCAATTCCTTCAATGGTGACAAACTGCGTGTTTCCCCCGATTTTCACACGTGCAAATGTCCTTTCGTTATAAAACTCAATTTGTCCGGCAGACAGATTGAAACCAACATAAGTATCTGTTGTATCCTTATAAAGAGTTTTTGAGGACAACATGCCGGAATCTATGGAAAACGGACCGATACGTCCGCTATCCGCCGTGATTTTTCCGCTGATGTCCACATTGACCGCCATGATACCGTCCGCATCAATCATGGACGCCTTGATCTTCTCGGTCAGCAACAGCTTGGTGGCGATAAAAGTCCAGCTCTGTGCTACCTCCCAGTATTTTATTTTTCCCGAAGCCACATTCTGTTTGGGGGTTTCCGTCGATACCGACGTATGCGAACGGATGCACAGGTACAGCAGGTTGTCATAAAGTACAATGTCGTAAAACTGCTGCCCTTGCTTGCCCTCCAGGTAAGACACAGACGCCTCCCATACACGCATACGCATGCGCGCCCCCTTATCTCCCTTGTCACCTTTTGGAGCAAAACTGACCTGTCCGGTTCTAGTCACCAACGGCATATCACCTCCTTATTCCTTGGTTGTGATGGTCCATGCCACGTTGCCTCCTGCCTGCTGGCACATGTCCCAAGTACACGTGCCGGAAGTGGCTGCTGTACCGGAAGTAGACGGGTTAAGGACTACTCCTGCACTGTCCATGAACACGAAATAGAAAGTCATGTCCTTGTACTTGGTGGTACTTCCACGCTTGACCAGAATGGGCTTATAGACCACCGTGTCACCACTTTCCCGGATGGTCTCGTCCTCGGGCGTGGGATTCAGGATCAAATCAAACGGATCGGACGCATCCATTACGGACTGCGTGTCCTGACCGATGAGCTTGCCGCCCTGGTACACCTCCACTCTGAACACACCTGTCGTGTCAACCATATCGTTGGTGACGGTCAATGTCTGTGTGGTCTTTCCGCTCAGCACGCTCCACGCACCGTTGACCTGGTTGTACCACTTGTACGCCAGTCCGGTAGTGATCTCGTCACTGCCCATGCGCGCTACGGCTTTCAGAATGCAGCTCTGCCCTTTGTCCCGAAGGGTAAAATACTTGTTGTCACCGGCAATGATCGTCACATGCTTTTGGTTTCCGACCCCCTTGGTGATGGGGATGCTATAGACGAACTGGACGGTGTCGCTGGTATTCCCTATCGTCACGGTAGCTTCACCCTTGATGGTACAAGAGGCCGCTCCACTCGCCTTGACCAGATTCTTGACGATCTGCAATCCGTAGTAATCCGTCGTACCGGGCTGGTAAGGGATAAACTTGAAATGTCCCGTCTCACCGCCAAACGTGTTGGTGGAGACATTGCCCGAGAACTTGATCTCGACATCATTGAAATACCATTTCATGGAGGAAGGAACCACCAGCCCTTCCGCCACCCGCGAAGAGGTGAGAATGAAGGACAAGACGGGCTTGAGCGAAGCGAAATCCGGTGCGATGTTCGTCGGCGCGGACGCTTCGCCCATATACTCCTGATACAGATCTCCCTGGTTACACTGGATGGCAGGCATGTATACGCCGCCCTTTTGCGAAAATATGACCTGTCCGGTCGCGCTGGCCAAACTCATGACGCTCCTCCTTCCCCGGTCGTTTCCGTACTATCCGTGCCTTCGGAGCTTTCGGTGTTGTCCTCCCCCCAAGAGGCAGGTGTGAATACTTCGACGGGATGGTCCGTACCGTCTATCTCTTCTTTCGCCGCCTGCGGGGTCAGGCAGATGCCGCCCGCTTCCTTGGCCCTGTCAAATACCGTGTCGCCGGGGAAACGTGCCACGTCCGCCTGCCACAATAATACATTGCCATCCGCTGTCCTGTTGCGGATATCGGTCAGATGCAACCGGTCGGCAACCTCCTTCGTTACTTTAATGTAAAATGCCATAATTCTATTGTTTTTAATGTTATCCAAATTTTCTTACTACTACCGCCTTGCCCCCCTGTGTGAGCACCTTGCCGCCTTGTGTCAGCGCCACGTAAGGGCCTCTGTCCTCCACCTCCAGCTTTAACATCATGCCGTTGCTGAAAGGTATCCTGGGAGAGTATCCGTCGGCAACCTTGGCATATCCGGCATCTCCGCTCTTCTTGACGTACCAGTGGCAGTTAAACATGGCGGATGGATTCGGGATAACCCCCATGGTATCCCGAATGACGGGTCTGGGAAAGATGGCGTAAGTCCCATCCGGAACACCCGTAGGTACGCCCTCCCAGTCGGCTTCAATCTTCGGAATCCTGCGGCGTATCACCGTAGAGACTGCCGGGTCCGATGTGCCCGGGGTTGATGCCGGAGTCCCGGAAGCCGCATAGGTGGCCTTGCAGACAATCGTGATGTCATCACCTATATAATTGCGGTCAATCTTATATACATTCTTGTTCAGTGATACAAACTCCCAGTCGTTGTCACCCGCTCCTGTGGTTATCGCCTCCAGCGCTCCCGTAGACAACAGACGGTACCAGAAGAACTTGCATTTGCCCGTAGCCGTCACGTCCGTGTCGCCTACCATCAGTTTAGCCGTGATGGTCTGTGCGGTGATGTCACGCACCGGGTTCCAGTCCAGCGTGGACGGGCTGTCTATCGTCAATACGGGGATCGCATCCGTACCGTCAACCGCGCGGACAAGACGGCTCATCTGAAAAGTAAACAGCTGTCCGGTACGTGTGTCGGCATATTCCGCGTAAAACTCCAGCGTGACGGGTTTTAGGACGGTGACATTTTTTTTCATTGTGATCTGTCCCTTGCTGTCACCGGACTCCGTAATGCTGTAGCCTGTGTTTGTCGATGTGATAAGTGTGCGTGTGGTTCCGATGCGCTCGTACCACTTCATGTTGGTCAGCCTGGAGTTGACCGCCCCGATTTTAGTCACCGCTTCCGGATCGGTGGCGTTGCACCGCGGAAACAGGACCAGCGGTGTCAGCGTATAGTCCGGAGTGTATTCAGCTTTGTCAGCCTGGTAGACCTGCATGTCCGGCACGCTGCCCACCACCTCGATGTTACAACTGGTTTGTAACAGCCGGTAGTTGATTTCTATTTTTCGTTGCTTTGTTGCCATTGTATAAAACCATTTTAAAATGTTACAAAATTCTCCGCCACTTCAAACTGCTGCCCGTCACGCAATAACGCCTGTGCTTTAAACGTACACACCCGCATGTTGGTATAATTCGGTCCGAGATCATCTATCGTCAGAGGAAGATTTTTCCCGGCGCCGGCACGCTTCACCGCCCATGCGTTATCTTCTGATACATTCCCGGTATCACGCGTCCAGCTCACATCAGCGTCAAGTATATGATCTGTCACGTCACGGTTGTACAGCTTGCCGGTAATATATAACGTTGTGGAAAAAGTCTCGATATCAAAATACCACCCCTTTGTGCTGCCGATCTCTATCGTAAATTCCGGGTTCCCTTCCAGCATCGCCCATCCGGCCGCCGCATATTGCGGTTCGTCGGCTGTTCCCGTCATCAGGCACTTCCATTTGCAGCCGTAGTGCCAAACCGTGTCCGCCCGCTCCTGCGTATTGGTGTAAGGATTGTCAGAGGACGCGACTTCGGCCGACCAAAAGCCACGGTCCACCAGTTCCTGTACGGGCAGTCCCTGCCAGTCCACACGGTAAAGTTCACCGAAGATGCCGGCACGGGCGAATATGTACGAGTGCTTATAGTTGACGGGGAGATTGTCAAACAAATCCAAATTGGGCAAACGCCCCAATATCATGTAATAGTTGTTCTGTTCCAAGACAGGCTTCGTTACTCCTTCCAGCCAGACAAGACATTTATCCGTGGTGGCGGACAAATACCAGTAGCTTTGCCTGTCCTCATTGAAGGCGTTTCCTCTTCTGGTAATGATCGTCAACTCTGTGGGAGGATAGTTTTTACCGCCCGGCACCTCACTGTCCGGGTATGACAACACAGAGATGGAGTTGGCCGGGACATTCTTGGACAGCACGCGCATCCACGAGGCGTAATACTCCCCCGTTGAAAAGAGGTTGTTTACAATCCCGTACACTATATCACCCTCCTGGAATGCGGTGAAGTCATTCTCCCAGCGCTTGCGCAATTTCAGGGTATAAGTTCCGTCGCTCTCTAAAGCCACGGACTCAATGACTCCGTTCTCGGAATATGAGGTGTCGCCTTCCTGTGCGTTCAGACGGTTATAGATGATTTCCTTGAACACTGCGGAGCCGCGTACCTCAAGACGCTCGAACTGACCGCGCCCGTCAGGATAGATACCGGCACCTTTACCGGCAATCATGGAGTCGATGAACTTGCCGAACTTCAATAAGAAATTTGTTCCGTCCGCTTGATCCTTACGAAGGAACATTACTAAGGAGCGCAATGCGGAATACACGTTATGGTCTGTCGCAGGGGTGGAGTCGTGGCTTCCGATCACATACACACCGCTGCCACCACCGCCCGTATAGGTCTGTCCCTTCAGGGTAAGGCTCTCAACCTTTTCCTCCAGCTCCCCGATACGGGAATAGGCGGCGGTTTCCCCGACAGTATATATAGGGGAATCATAAGCTAAATCAAGATTGAATTCAAATCCGATAACCCTTGACTGCCTTCCGTTCTCGAAATAAGCCTTGTTGATAAGGTTGACCTTTTGACCGATGCTGTAGAGGTTGTGAATGCCATCCTCACGGTATGCGTCATTTGACATCATCGTGCAGCCATAGGTACTCGGGTCTATCTTGGATTTGGCAGCGTACTTTTCAGTCTTTTCCTTCAGCTCCTGCTCGGCGGCACCCACAAGCCCCAGCTCGGTTATTTTCGTGCTGTCCCAGCCGGAAAGCACATATTCATCTCCATCCTGGGGAAAGAGCACATCACCAGGAAGCGGTCTGCCATAGTCCTCATTCCTGACTATCTCCCAAAGCTGTGCCTCAGGGTTCCATCCGCCATCCTCCAATATCTCCGGCTTTCCCTCAGGATTGAACTTCACGGCAAACTCCAAACCGTTGAGAAGCCCGGACGCGAAACGTATCCTCAGCTCCTGACCGGGGAGGATATATTTCTCGGAAAAGTTAACACCCGTGTCCCTAAAGCGGTAGGCATTCCATTTTTCCTCGGTGGTTGTGCCGTCCTCATTCTCCACCTTGTCCGTCACTTCGATAGTGGTGACATCCGACATGATGCCTGTTCTTCGAGGATAGACTTCATCGAAGATAACCACCTGCTCGACGGCTTCCTCGGTAGTCATATCAGGATAAGCGTCAATGTAAGGAGTGCCTTCGGGAAGCATCAGCCTGCGCTGCACCACGCCGTTCACAACCACGGTCTCGTCAATGGGGCGGTAGTCTGCCGGTATGTTACGGGTGGAACCAAAAGCGTAGATACGGGTGGCATAGGTGGACTGGGATTCTGACTGTGACATTTCCTGCACGTTTTTCCCGATCTCGAAATCCACCGCGTCACCGGACTCACAACGCCCGAAATGGATGATGTTTTCAGTCACCCAACATTCGCAATCCCATTTCTTCGCCATCTCAAAACAAGCGTCAAGGATGTTGATGTTGTCGTAACTCATCAACTGGGACTTGTTCTCTACCGTACTGTCAATGGAGAAAACAAAATCCTGTCCTTTGTATGTGTAACCAAGAGCTTTCAGATTTCTAAGGACTATACCGGCTTGTACGTCAAGCGGGGCGGTCAGGTTCCAGGACGCTTCCTGTCCGGCCGTCTCCGGGGTATATTTGAAGATTTTGTTTTTCCATTTCCAGTAGTAGGCGTCAAGTCTTAATTCGTAATCGTAGCCGGCGGTATTGGTGTTGAATGCGGGCTTCTGCAAGTCGCACACCTCGAACAATCCGAAGTTACATTCCACGTATGAGCCAAGTTTGAAATATATGGGATTCTCTAAGGAGAACTTTAACATGATGTAGTCCTCCTTCATCAGAGTGAACTTACGCTTGCAGCCTTCATTGATCAAAGTTGTAAGCAGGATAGCACCGGATATGTCTTTGATGTCGATTTGTTCCATGTCTTCAAAGTTCGGGGATAAAAAAAAGAGTGCCCAATTTTGAGCACTCACATACACGACAATAAAACCAATGTCGTGAATTAGCTTCTGTTTGCCGGATTTGGCTCGTTAAACTTGGCTGAAATTTTTCCGAAAGTTCGGTCTAAACTCTGTGCGTAAGTGACACTCTTGCCAGTATAAATAAGATGGTAAACCTCGCTACTATTAGCAGGAATCTGAATATCAACCACACCTTTATACAGTTCATCAAAGAAAGCTTTCTTCTTTGCTTGATAATCAGACTGAGAATTACTCTCGATAGTGAACGAAAGAGTTATTTCCCTCTCATCGACTTTAGGATTATTGATTATTACCCGTTTCCCATGTTCAAGTCGGCTTTTGTTCTCAATAAAATCCTTCATGGGAACGGATGCCCCAATAACATCAAGAAACCCCTCTCCCATTCTCACACCCCATGTTGTATAAGCGTTTTCGCCATTAATTAATAATTCATCCATAGACTATAATTTTGCTGTATTCTTTTTAACTTCTGCTATATCTCTTTGCATCTGTTGAATAGGTTTGACGATTGCCCCTGTATTTTCTGAAATCTGTACCAATTCAAGATAAGATTGTGCTATCAAATCTCGCGTATCATCAGCGATATTCCTTGTTTCCGTATTTATGGAAAGTAGAGCATCTGCTTTTACTGTCAGTAGATTAAGTGATTGAGATTGAATAATATTCTGATTCTTTATCTCTTCTCCTGCAATCTGCAATGCTGTAAACCGCCCGTTCAACTCTTCGCCTGTATCTTGCGACATAGCTTGAAATCCTTTACTTGTAGAGGATTGCGAAGTGGATTCAGACTCCCATCCAAACATATCAGCCATTGCGTCACGCTGTGCTTTCATCTCATCGGCAATCTGCTGACCTTCTTCTTTCAAAGCGTTATACTCTTGTTCAGTCACGCCATCATCCATAGCAGCATAAAACTTCTTTCGCCACTCTTCCAATCTGCCCATATAGGACTCTTTCAGCATGGAGTTAAGGATGGCATTCCTCATGTAATCTTCAAAGTTATCGGCAAAGTCAGCAGAATCCGCATCCATATCAGTTAGAAGGTCATGGAAATCGTTCCTTAATGTATCCACATCAATGAGCGTTGTGTCTGTCATTTGTTGTTCTAATACTTCTTTCACTTGAGCGACACCTTCCGCTATTTGGTTGGCATAGTTTTGAGTATCAGAATCCAACTGCGCCCAGAATATATGTGCTTCTTCCTGCAACTTGGCTAATTGTTCATCCGTCAAATCAAACAAACCAGTCATGCGACCGCCCATAGCGTTTTTGAATTGACTAACAGACATACCCAATGCTTTTGCCGCATCAGCCCATCCCGCAGCAGACATATCATCGACCTCTTTGTAACCTTTGGAATGAGATTTCCACGAAGAACCGGAATTCAAATATTGCTTACCCAATACCCTTGCGGCTTCGCTCTGTGTCTTCACCAGCTCAATGGCTCTATCGTATGCCGCCTGAGCATTATCCCCTGACAGTGATTCCGCTAATTCGAGTTGTTTATCTATTACCTTATCAAGAATGTTAATGTAAGATTGGTATGCTTCTTTCGCCTCTTCATACTTTTCTGTAGTAGTATCGCTACCAAACAAGTCAAACATCTTAGTTGTAATCTGTAAAGCAGCACCGACAATGGCGAGAATGACAGACGCTTTCTCTACTGCTTGAATGGATTTAGATGCAGCCTGCGCTGTTCCTGCCATCGCATCAGATGAACTATTTGCAAGGGTTGTAATACCATCAATCATTTGCAGGGTCGATGATGCGATACTTCCAGCAGCTGATATGATTTCACCAGCAGTGCCACCTACCGTTTTGCCAATCTCATCAAATTCTTTCTCTACCTTTGAAAGTGTCTTATACAAATCCTGCCATTCCTTTTGACTGCGTTTATTAGGAGATGTATTGGTTTTCTCCGACTTCTCACTGATAGTATTCTTCAAAGACGTAACCTTAGCTCTCTGTCCGGCTAACTTGGGATCATTCGGGTTCAGGAACTCAGATCGTTCTAATTCTCTTTCAGCCTGTACCAACAATTCACGCAACTTCTCCAAACTAAGGTTAGCGATATTATCAGTCCACGCCTTGAATGAATCTTCACGCATGGCAAACTCATTGTCTATGGATTTTAGTGTTTCATCCCGCTGATACTCTAATTCATTTATTTGAGCATCAGAAGCTCCACCATCCTTTAGTTTCTTTCGGTCTGCATTAAACTTATCTTCTGCATTTTTTCGCTTGGTAAGATAATCCTGATACGAAGATAACAGCTTTTGATACTCTTTGACCTCCTCTTCGTGAACTTTACTCGTATCACTATCTTTCTTCTTACCTGCTAACTCCTTTCTTAAGTCAATGACTAAAGTTTGCTCTTCGGTCAGCTTTCCACCTTGAGCATCCTCCCATTCCTTGCGCTGCTTTTTGATAGCATCAGTTTCTTTCTGATAATCCAAATCTATCTGTTTCAGTTTCTTCTCCGTACCTTCTTTCATCAAACTGACCTCATCCTGCTGATTCTGACGGTGAAGTGAAAGAAGTTGCCCGTCCAGCTTTTCCTGATTTTCTTTTTGCTTTTTTGCTAGATTTTCCTGTCTGGTCAGTGCGCTTCCGGTTACTCCGCCCAGCTCCTTGTATGTCTTTTCGGATACCTCCATCTTATCTTTGGCTTCTTTCACCTGTTTCGATGTAGCCGTCTGATCTTTGATTAAGGCCTCATACCCTTTTTTCGCTTTCTCCCATTCGGCTTTAGCATTTGCCAAATCCTCCTGATATGTAGTTTCTTTTGTTTCCTGTCTGTTCTCAACTTCCAATTGGGCATTGATTTCCGACAAGACATCCTTTCTTGCGTTTGCCAATTCATTTTTCAGGTCTTCGATACGCTGTACCTGAACCTTCATTTCGGAACGGTTGTTCTCCTTCTTAGCTAAATTATAAGCCCATTCCGCACTTTTTATCTGTTGTTCCAAGGACTCGACTATAGCCTGTTTTGACTGTGTTCTAGATTTTACAACTTCTTCATTATATGCCTTCCAAAAACCAGTCAAATCCTGTATATGGCCTTTCTCATCAACATATTTCCTAAAGAGTGCTGGGTATAGTTCCTCAATATCTTTTAAAGCTTTAAGTTTAGTGGTCTCGGCTTCCACCTCGCTATTAATGGTGCTAACAAGACCTTCCAAAGTACGTTTCCGATCTTCTTCGTCCGTGTCGAGTTTTTCTATTTTCTTGTTGTACGAGTCCAAAGCACGTTCAGCAGATGTTGTGCTGTCGGATAATGCCCACATTGCAACTCCAAGTCCTACTACAGCAGTAGCCAACAACACATAAGGATTGGTAAGCATTGCAGCGTTTAAAGCTAACTGCGCTTTTCGTGCCAATAAACGGGCATTGGTAAGTCCAATCTCCACAAGAGTATGTTTACTTTCGGCAGCAGTAACAAGCATCACTGCGGTCCGGTATGTACCATAAGTAACCACTAATCCAGCCAAGATCCTACCTACTGTTTCATAATTCTGAATCAACGAAGTTGTCATTTGAATACCGTCCATGATAACACTTTCCGACTTTGTTCCCAATTCGTTAAACACGGAATCCAAAGCATCCTGCATCATAGACAACTGACCATTGATAGTCTTTGAAGCATTCTCAGACATATTATAGAACTTACCACCTGCGGAAGTTGCATCAATGAATGCCTGTTGAACCATTTCAGCGGAAACAGCACCTTTGGACATTTCATCTTTCAAAGTTGCGATAGATTTTCCGGTCTTTTCGGAGATAATCTGTAACGGGTTGAATCCAGCGTTTATCATTTGATTCAAATCCTGCCCCATAAGTTTACCCGCTGCTGACATCTGTGAAAATGCCAAAGTTAGCGAATTGAACTTACTGGATTCCCCCATAGAAATATCACTAATGGCTTTCAAGTATTTGATAGTGTCTTCTGCTTGTATGTTAAATCCAAGCATCATCTTTTCTGCTCCAACCATATCTGACATAGTAAGTGGAGAAATCTTAGCCAGCTCCTTGATTTGCGGAATCAGTTGTCCTGCCACATCCTTTCCAACCATAGTCTCAATAGCGGTCTGCATAGATTGAAATTCTCCACGAACACGAATCATACTTGACAAGAATTCTTTGATTGAATAACCTCCCAGCAGTTTCTTACCCATATTAGACATGGCTTGTTCCACCTGCTTAGTTACATCTACATTTTTTTCACCATCTTGCCGATACAAAGCATATTCATCGCGGAGCTTCTTTACTGACAAGCGGGCGTTAGCCTGTTCCTGGGTAAGGTTAAATAAAGAACTTTTTTGCTCTTTCAATTTTTCATTTGTAGACCTTATTTTAGCTTCTAAGGAAGAAGTATCACCATCCTGTTTTAATGCTTCACGATACTTGTCTTTTAATCCTACTAACTCATTTTTCAATTGTTGGATAGTTCCACGTTGAAATGTTATTTTTTCCGACAATCCATTCACTACCTGAGAAGCATCGAAGATTTTCCTTTTGAATCCCGTTTCCATCTCCGCTCCAGCTTTGGCTGCATTAGTCACCAACTCATCCAATCTTTGGTTGGATGCAGCAAGTTGGGCATTCAAAGCCTTGAAAGCAGCAGGAGACTGCGTGCCATCCATGCTCATTAACTCCTGCTTTAATTTTGCAATTTCATTACGAAGTCTTACAACTTCTTCCCAGTCACTACCTATCTTAAAATATAATTTTGACATATCTATTTCTTTTTCCTACGATTAGCCAATTCCTTACCACTGATTCTATTCACCTTCTGACCACCATATACTGCGCGTAATTTATCCCGTTGCATCATCAGCAGATTCCGATAAGGGATAATCTCAAACACTTCTGTATAACTCAGATGCAGCGTGTCAATCAAATGGGCTATCTGCCCGAAGAACGTTGTGTTTCCTACTGTTTCGGTCTTGCTGCCAGCATCGACACGTTCCTCATCGAGCTGACACACTGAAAAGCCGAAATATCCATCATAGAGAAACAGACTTCCAAGGCATCTTTGACTTCTTCAAAAGTGCCGTTCTCCAATTCTTTGACCAAACTATCATTCCCGCAGATAAAGCATGAAATACCTTTCAGCATATCTTCAGTAGCTTCAGGAAGCTCTTTAATAGCTTCCATGACATTATCTCCAGTCATGCCGATATTGGAAAAATGATGAATGGCACGACAGATAATTTTAATTGTAGGAGGTTTAATGGTATAAACCATCCCTCCTATCTCCACATTCATGAAATCCAGCCCTAACAAAGCATCAGAAACCGTTTTTGCTGCTTGATTCATATTCTTAAACTAAAAGGGGGAATGGTATATATCCATCCCCCGGTTATCACTCTTGTGCTTTTACCAATGTTATCTCTTTTTTAAGAGTGGTATCAACTTCAGAAGGAGTGGTTTTAATATCTCCTGACTGAGTGACGTACCCCACTTTCGACACTTCATAGTGAACGGTAGCCCCAGCATTCACCTGCTTTGACTTGACCGTTGCACCGTCCAGCTTTACGGTCGCATCGGAAGGAGTAGGTACAATGGTTACTGTAGTTCATGCCTGCAAAGCTTTAATCTGCCCTTCTTCATAGTTATACTCAGAAGAAACACCTTCGATTCCCGGTTCCTGCACCAAGCCTTTTACAGCGATTGCAATTGCCTTATCCGTATTGGCTTCACGGGAAACAATACGGCATTTTGGGAAGATGAACCAGACATCATCATCGGTCAGACAGAACAATGCTTTGTTGATAATAACTTTATCCAAAGCACGCTTCCAACCTACATCTTTAGATGTTGCCTGAATAACATCGCCACCCATGAACGCTTTCTTGGTCTTCCAGTCATATTGTCCGATAGAGAAAGCGGGCGATACTTCTCCCGGCACATCATCGTAACGGTAATTCTTTCCCGTTAATTGGTTCTTGTACCCAGTGACGGAGGCTTCCGTTTCCTCAATCTGCCACGTTTCCCCGTGTACATTCAAAACCTCATCTTTCGCTTTGATAGCGGCTTGAATCAAAGTCTTTGCGATTTCGGGGGTAATGTCTGCCGTTACCTTATCAATATCGGCAAACAAGATTCTTTTTATTCCTACTGCTGAAATCATAATCTTATAGTTTTACATTTATTACTTCAAATAAAATTCTCACATTCACGTAATGGCATTTCAAAGCTGCATCCGCTTCCGCGCCAATTGATTCGATAGAGTAACGATAGGTTGTACCGTCATAGGTGCTTACTACATCATCAAGCAGCTTGTCAGCCTTTCTTTCAAGTTCGTTAAGCCGGATTGTGTTCGCTTCATTCTCGCTTAAATTGGGTACACATAGATTCACTTCTGCAAAAGATTTCTTCCAATACTTTCCCGGCTGTTGTTTCTTCGTGTGGATGACAATCCTTTCGGACTTCAATTCACCCGTCAGCGTT
>UMFS01047971.1_pt1 | contig 13067 bp, 9 predicted proteins | sample 1965071 | NCBI WGS metagenome assembly UMFS01 (sample SAMEA4836052, study PRJEB28245) | human gut metagenome | biome: gut microbiome; material: fecal sample | place: Denmark | collected 2008
ACCGGCGGCCATGTCGGTGGAGCCAACGCCGGTGGAGAAGGCACCCAGTGCACCGTAGGTGCAGGTGTGGCTGTCCGCACCGATGACGCAGTCACCGGCGGTCACGATGCCTTTTTCGGGCAGCAGGGCGTGCTCGATGCCCATCTGGCCCACATCGTAGAAGTTGAGGATATCGTATTTGTTGGCGAACTCGCGGCACTGCTTGGACTGGGTGGCACTCTTGATGTCCTTGTTGGGCACAAAGTGGTCCAGCACGATGGCGATGTGCTCTTTGTCGAACACGCTGTCGAAACCGGCGCGCTCAAACTCGTTGATGGCGACGGGGGTGGTGATGTCGTTGCCCAGCACGATGTCCAGCTTTGCGTTGATGAGCTGGCCTGCCTTGACCTCGGCAAGCCCGGCATGTGCGGCAAGGATCTTCTGCGTCAGGGTCATTCCCATGGTGGTACTCTCCTTTTAAAAAAGCCTTTTTACTTATTATTGATCGCGCTCACCAGTGCCTTGACACCGGCCACGATGATATCCGTGTCAGTACCGGCACCCCAAGTGACGGTGCCGTCGCCCCAGGTCAGGCCCACATAGGAGGCGGCACGGGAGGTGGAGCCCTCGTCCAGGCTGTGCTCGGAGTAGTTCTCCAGATGGAACTCCATGCCGGTAGCGCTCTGGATGGCGTTGGCCACGGCGTCCAGACGGCCGTTGCCCACCGAGGTGACCACCTTGCGCTGGCCGTTCAGGTCCAGCGTGACCGTGGCGGTGATGCCGTTGACCTGAGCAAAGTGTGCCTCGATGACATTGAGGGGCTTGCGGCGGTTGAGGAAGGTGTCCTCGAAGATGTGCAGCACCTCTCCGGCACTCAGCTCCTTGTGGCTGTGGTCGGACACGCTCTTGACCTTGTAACCCAGAGCTTCGCGCATCTTGGGGGGCAGGTTGTAGCCGTAGTTCTGTTCCAGCACAAAGCCGATGCCGCCCTTACCGCTCTGGCTGTTGATGCGGATGACATCGGCGTCGTAGGTGCGGCCGATGTCGTGGGGGTCCACCGGGATATAGGGGCAGGTCCAGCGGTGCTCGTTGTGCTCCTTGCGGTAGGCCATGCCCTTGGCAATGGCGTCCTGATGGCTGCCGGAGAAGGCGGCAAACACCAGCTGACCGGCGTAGGGGGTGCGCTCGTAGATGTGCATCCGGGTCACGCGCTCATAGGTGGCGCAGATCTCCGGCATGTTGGAAAAGTCCAGCTTGGGGTCCACCCCGTGGCTGTACAGGTTCATGGCCAGGGTCACGGCATCCACGTTGCCGGTGCGCTCGCCGTTGCCGAACAGGCAGCACTCCACACGCTGAGCACCGGCCAGCACGGCCAGCTCGGCGCAGGCCACGCCGGTGCCGCGGTCGTTGTGGGGGTGGGTGGAGATGATGACGCTGTCACGGTACTTCAGGTGCTTGTCACAGTACTCGATCTGGTTGGCATACACATGGGGCATGCTCATTTCCACGGTGACCGGCAGGTTGATGATCATCGGGCGGTCCGGGGTGGGCTGCATAATGTCCAGCACGGCGTTGCACACATCCACGGCGTAGTCCACTTCGGTGCCGGTGAAGCTCTCGGGGCTGTACTCGAACAGGAAGTTGCCCTCGTACTCCTGGCTGAGCTGCTTGACCAGCTTGGCGCCGTCGGTGGCGATCTTCTTGATCTCTTCCCTGCTCTTGTGGAACACCTGCTCACGCTGGGCCACCGAGGTGGAGTTGTAAAAATGGATCACCGCACGGGGCGCACCCTTGACGGCCTCGAAGGTGCGGCGGATGATGTGATCGCGGCACTGGGTCAGCACCTGCACCGTCACGTCCTCCGGGATCATGTTCTTTTCGATCAGGGTCCGCAGAAACTCGTACTCGGTCTCGCTGGCAGCAGGGAAGCCCACCTCGATCTCCTTGAAGCCGATCTTCACCAGCATCTGGAAGAACTCCAGCTTTTCTGCAAGGCTCATGGGCACGATCAGCGCTTGATTGCCATCGCGCAGGTCCACACTGCACCAGGCGGGAGCCTTTTCAATGTGATCCTTCTTGACCCAGCTGTCATAGCCGGCGGGTACCGGGTAGTAACCCGGAGCGTACTTGGTAGCGTCCATCATCGTTTTGTCCTCCTGATGCTTCTTACACTTTTTTGTACAAGAAAAGGCTCCCGTCTTTCAAGGCGAAAACCTTGAGAGACGAGAGCCTGTAAGTTTTATCACAGGGCACCCGTGGTACCACTCTCTTTGCTGCACCTTTTGTGGATGCAGCCACTTTGCACGATCGGCCCTTTGCGGCGAATCGCTGCCCTTGTAACGGTGGGCGTCCGTCAGAACCTACTGCATCGTTCAGCTCTGCCGCTCAGGGGCCAGTAACCGAGACCCTCTGCACCCGCCTTGCACCACCCGGCGGCTCTCTGCACGCAGAAGAAAATCGTTTTATCCCCGTCAACGCATTTGTGCTTTTTTCAAAGTGAGATAAGTTTAGCATGGTTTCCAGAACCTGTCAAGAAGAATGGCTCATCGGCAGGATGAAACAAATTCACAAATCCATGGTCAGAATTTGCCGGAATTTACGAAGGACGTTTGTTAAAAAACTGCTAAGTTTTTGGAAACAAGCCCTCAAGCTGCTTGTTAAGCTGTTTTGGGCAGTGCTATACTATGATCAATGAGATGCAGACACACTCAGATACCGATATGAAGGAGGAAAAACCCTATGAAGGAAGTCAAACCTTCCAAAAAGCCCTTGGCCATCTACTACGCCATCGTGCTGCTGGTGCTGCTGGTGCTCAACCTTGTTTTTGTGCCCTGGCTCACCGAACGTCAGGTCAAAGAGGTGGACTATGGCACCTTTATGTCCATGACTGAAGAAAAGGATATCGGCAAGGTGGACATCCAGTCCAACCAGATCGTGTTCACCGATAAAGAAGAAAAGCAGATCTACAAGACCGGCCTGATGAACGACCCGGGCCTGACCCAGCGGCTTTACGATGCCGGGGCCCAGTTCTCCAGCGAGATCGTGGAGCAGGGCTCCCCGGTGCTGAGCTTTTTGATCTGGTTTGCCCTGCCCATCCTGCTGTTCAGCTTTATCGGCAACCAGATGAACAAAAAGCTCATGGAAAAGGCAGGCGGCGGCCCCGGAGCCATGATGTTTGGCGGCGCAGGCAAATCCAACGCCAAGGTCTATGTGCAGTCCACCCACGGCATCCGCTTTGCAGATGTGGCCGGAGAGGACGAGGCCAAGGAGAACCTGCAGGAGATCGTCAACTACCTCCACGACCCCAAGCAGTATGAGGAGATCGGTGCCTCCATGCCCAAGGGCATCCTGCTGGTAGGCCCTCCGGGCACCGGCAAGACCATGCTGGCCAAGGCCGTGGCAGGTGAGTCCAACGTGCCCTTCTTTTCCATCTCCGGCTCCGAGTTTGTGGAGATGTTTGTGGGCATGGGGGCCTCCAAGGTCCGGGACCTGTTCAAGCAGGCCAAGGAAAAGGCCCCCTGCATCGTGTTTATCGACGAGATCGACGCCATTGGCCAGAAGCGCAACAGCGGCAATCTGGGGGGCAACGATGAGCGGGAGCAGACCCTGAACCAGCTGCTGACGGAAATGGACGGCTTTGAGGGCAACACCGGGGTCATCATCTTGGCAGCCACCAACCGCCCGGATTCCCTGGACCCGGCTCTGACCCGTCCCGGCCGCTTTGACCGCCGGGTGCCGGTGGAGCTGCCGGACCTGAAGGGCCGGGAGGAGATCCTGAAGGTCCACGCCAAAAAGGTAAAGATCGCCCCGGGTGTGGACTTTAACACTGTGGCCCGCATGGCCTCCGGTGCCTCCGGTGCCGAGCTGGCCAACATCGTCAACGAGGCCGCTCTGCGGGCGGTACGGGCCGGGCGCAAGAGCGTGACCCAGGCAGACCTGGAGGAGAGCATTGAGGTGGTCATTGCAGGCTACCAGAAAAAGAACTCCATCCTGACGGATCAGGAAAAGTGCATCGTGGCCTACCACGAGATCGGCCACGCCCTGGTGGCAGCCAAGCAGTCCCACTCGGCTCCGGTGCAAAAGATCACCATCATCCCTCGCACCTCCGGTGCCCTGGGCTATACCATGCAGGTGGACGAGGGCAACCACTACCTGATGAACAAGGAAGAACTGGAAAACAAGATCGCCACCCTCACCGGCGGCCGTGCCGCCGAGGAGCTGGTGTTCCACTCCATCACCACCGGTGCCTCCAATGATATTGAGCAGGCCACCAAGCTGGCCCGGGCTATGATCACCCGGTACGGCATGAGCCAGGACTTTGACATGGTGGCCCTGGAAACGGTGAACAACCAGTACCTGGGTGGGGACACCTCCCTGGCCTGCTCTGCCCAGACCCAGCGGGAGATCGACCAGAAGGTGGTGGAGCTGGTAAAGGCCCAGCACGCCAAGGCCCTGCAGATCCTTACCGAGAACCGGGACAAGCTGGACCAGCTGGCCAAGTTCCTCTACGAAAAGGAGACCATCACCGGGGAGGAATTTATGGCCATTCTGAACGGAGAAGAAAAAACTGAATAATTTTTTGCATTCCCTGCAATAATCCAGCCGCCGCATTCGTTTACAAGACAGATGCGGCGGTTCTGGTTCAGAGCCCCGCAGAAAAAACCATGGTTGATAGAACATGAAAAACACAGCCGGATCCCGGCTGCAAAAACAGGAGGATTTTCTTATGAAACTGCAGAATCATAAAGTTGCCCGTACCCTGGCTGCCGCTGCGGTGGCTACCTGTGCCGTTGCCATGCTCAGCGTAGGCGCATTTGCTGCCGACGTGGCCATTGGCGAAAAGGACCCCACCTACGGCGGCTACGGTGCCCCGGCAGGCCCTGCCATCCAGGGCAACATCATGCTCATTGGTGCCGACGGTGATGTGGCCGTTGGCGAAAAGGACCCCACCTACGGCGGCTACGGTGCCCCGGAAGGCCCTGCCATCCAGGGCAACATCATGCTCATTGGCGCCGACGGTGCTGAGAGCGACACCCTGAAGCTGAACTACAGCGTCAAGGGCCTGCTTGGCCGCCAGGTGCTGTACACTGCCCGGCAGAACGGCACGGTGCTGACCCTGGATGTGCCTGCCAGCGTGGCTACCTTCCGCTGCACCATGGAGGACCTGACCACCATGATGAACAACGGTATCAACACCCTGGTGTTCAAGACCGAAAAGACCTCCACCACCCTGAACCTGAGCCTGCTGACGGAGGGCTATGATGCCGACGCCAAGGTCAAACTGCACCAGTGCGGCAGCACCGTCCGCCTCAGCGTCAATGGCCGGGGCCGCCGGGATCTGCTGATCGGCCGTTGAGCCCCAGCTCCCTGAAATTCCATAAGCATCCAAAAGCTCCCACTGCTACTGCTGCGGTGGGAGTTTTTCTGTTAAGTTTTTGAAAATTTGCCCGGCAGAGGGTGCAACCTTTGCCGGGTTGTGTTATAGTTAGGATGGATAAAATTACATGGTTGCAAAGGAGAAAACGCCATGGATCATTTTGTGGAGTTTGAGGACGTCTGCAAATATTACCAGACCGGAAGTGTGAAGATCGCCGCCGCCGACCACATGAACTTTTATGTGGACAAGGGGGAGTTCTGCATCATCGTAGGCCCCTCCGGTGCCGGCAAGACCACCTTGCTGAACATTCTGGGCGGCATGGACAGCTGCGATGAGGGTCATGTCTGGCTGGACGGCCGGGACGTGAGCCGCTTTTCAGAAAAGGCTCTTACCACCTACCGTCGGTACGACGTGGGCTTTGTGTTCCAGTTCTACAACCTGGTGCAGAACCTGACGGCGTTGGAAAATGTGGAGCTGGCCAGCGAGATCTGCCGGGACCCGCTGGACCCGGCCCAGACCCTGACCAGTGTGGGCCTGGGGGAGCGGCTGAACAACTTCCCGGCCCAGCTGTCCGGCGGCGAGCAGCAGCGGGTGTCCATTGCTCGGGCCCTGGCCAAAAACCCTAAGCTCCTGCTGTGCGACGAGCCTACCGGTGCCCTGGACTACAAGACCGGCAAACAGGTGCTGGGGCTTTTGCAGGAGACCTGCCGCAAGACCGGACGCACCGTCATCGTGATCACCCATAACACGGCCCTGACCGCCATGGCCGACCGTGTCATTCAGGTACGCAGTGGGCAGATCGTGTCCAACAAGGTCAACGAGCACCCGGTGCCAGTGGAAGAAATTGAGTGGTGAGTGCAGTGCAAAAAAGTTATCGCAAAAATATCCTCCGGGAGATGAAGGGCAACGCCAGCCGCATGGTGTCGCTGTTTGGCATCGTGGCCCTGGGGGTCATGATGCTGACAGGCCTCATGAGCATTGCCCCCAGTATGCGGAGCGCAGCCCAAAAATATTATGTGCAGCAAAATGTGTTTGACCTCCGGGTGCTGTCCACCCTGGGCCTTTCAGACCAGGACATTGCCGCCATTGCCGCCACCCCCGGGGTGGAGGCTGTGATGCCGGTAAAGACCCTGGACCTGGAGGCCAACTGGCAGGGCCAGGAGGAGCGCATCGTGGTGCAGCTGCAGGCCCTCCAGCAGGACCCGGCGGCAGACACCGATGCCAACATGAACCGTCTGGTGCTGCGCTCCGGCCGGATGCCCCAGGCCGCCAACGAGTGCGTGGTCCATGTCATGGGCTACCAGGCCGAGATCGCTGAGGGCACCGTGCTGACCCTTCCGGAGGATACGGAGGGGACAAAACACAAGGAATATACGGTGGTGGGGCTGGTGCAGGACCCTCAGCACATCTCCACCGACAAAGAGAGCAGCACCGTGGGCAACGGTCAGCTGAACTACATCGCCTATGTGCTGGACGGGGAATTGACGGCAGATTACTACACTGCCTGTTATATCAAGGCGGAAAATGCCGACCGGTATGATAATTATTCCCAGGAGTACCAGGAGGCGGTGGACCAGGTGGCGGACCGTCTGGAGCAGATCAGCACCGCCCAGTGTGTGCAGCGTCGGGAACAGCTTATCGACACCGCCAACCAGAAGCTGGCGGAGGCCCGTCAGACCTACGACGACCAGAAGGCCGAGGCCGAGCAGAAATTTGCCGAGGCGGAACAGCAGCTGGACGATGCCCAGAAGCAGCTGGATGACGCCAAGGCCCAGCTGGACGCCGGAGAGGCCCAGCTGGCCCAGCAGAAAAAGAACCTGCCCAACACCATGCAGAACGGTGCCGACCAGCTGGTGGACGGTGAGGAACAGGTGCTGGAATTTGAGGAACAATTGCAGCAGATCCAGCTGCTGGTGAACCTGAAAAAGGTAGCCGACCCGCTGCTGACCTACGCCCAGACCGCCCTGGACAACGCCCAGAAAGCGCTGGACGAGGCGGAGCCTGCCGACGAGGAATACATCGAGCTGCGGGACGCCCTGGCCAAGGCCCAGGCCGCCTATGACAACATCAACGGCCAGCTCCAGGGCTACCAGACCCAGCTGGATGAGGGCAAAAAGCAGATGTACGCCCAGGGGCTCATCTCCTCCCCCAACCTGGACAACGACCAGCTGGTGGTGGAGGCCAAGGCCGCTCTGCGGCGGCTGAAGTTGCAGCTGCTGGAAGGCCAGCTGCAGCTTACCACCGGCACCGCCACGGCCTACAGCCAGTTTGAGGCAGCCCGGGCCCAGTTGGACGCCGGGTGGCAGGAGTATCAGGCCGGGGTACAGCAGCTGGCAGACTCCCGTGCCCAGTACGAGACCCAAAAGGCCGATGCCCAGCAAAAGCTGGACGAGGGCCTGCAGCAGCTCACCGACGCTGAGGAGCAGGTGAGCAAGATCAAAAAGGGCGAGTGGTATGTGCTGGACCGCAACAGCACCCTGAGCTTTGTGACCTTTGAGCAGTATGCCGACCGGATGGATGCCATTGCCCGGGTGTTCCCGGTGTTCTTCTTCCTGGTGGCGGCCCTGGTGGCCACCACCACCATGACCCGTATGGTGGACGAAAACCGCCTCCAGATGGGTACCCTGAAGGCCCTGGGCTACTCCAACGCCAGCATTGCAGGCAAGTACCTGTTCTATGCCCTTACTGCCAGCGTGCTGGGCAGCATGGCCGGCATGGTGGTGGGCTTTTTGGTGTTCCCCAGCATTATCTGGTACGCCTATCAGCTGATCTTCAGCCTGCCCACCTTCACCCTGCGGTTCTACCCGGGCATGGCAGCCGCCAGCATGGCCATCAGTGCCGCCGTCATCGGCCTGGCTACCTGGAGTGCCTGCCGCTCCAGCCTGAAGGAAAAAAGTGCAGCACTGCTGCTGCCCCGGGCTCCCGTGGCAGGCAAGCGCATCTTCCTGGAGTACATCACCCCTCTGTGGAAACGCATGAGCTTCTCTCAAAAGACCACCGCCCGGAACCTGTTCCGGTATAAGAAGCGGTTCTTTATGACGGTGCTGGGTGTGGCAGGCTGTACGGCCCTGCTGCTCATTGGCTTCGGCCTCCAGGACTCCCTGCTGCCCATCGTCACCAAGCAGTCCACAGAGCTGTCCCACAACGACCTGACGGTGACCCTCAGTGACCCTGCCGCCTTTACGGTGGAAAAGGGCCTCACCGATGCTCTGGAGAGGGGCCAGGTGGAGAACTGGGCGGCGGTGTACAGCAAGTCGGTGACCATCTACAATGCCGACGGAGAAAGTGCCGGCGTCAGCGTGGTGGGAGCCCAGACCGACAGCCAGCTGAGCCGCTATGTGACCTTCCGCACCCGGCAGGGCCACAAGGCCATCCCCTTTGAAAAGGACAGCGTGGTGCTGACAGAAAAGACCGCCCTGAACCTGGGGGTGGAGCCGGGAGACTCCATCTGGGTGGAGAACCCTGACGGAGAACGGGTGGAGATGACCCTGACCGGCGTGACGGAAAACTATATGTTCACCCGGCTGTATGTGTCCAATGCCCAGCTGCAGACCCTGCTGGGCACCCAGGATATCCCCTGGAACACGGTATACGCCCAGACCCGCTGCGACAGTGCCGCCGACCGCAACAGCATGCGGGAGACCCTGCTGGCCTGCAACTATGTGACTGGAGCCTCCTTTACAGAGGATGCCACCTCCATGTTCGACAACCTCATCGTGAGCCTGAACTCGGTGGTGGTGCTGATCATCGTGTGTGCTGCGGCCCTGGCGGCGGTGGTGCTGTACAACCTGATCAGCGTGAACCTGGCAGAGCGCAAAAAGGAGCTGGCCACCATCAAGGTGCTGGGCTTCTATGATAAGGAAGTGTACCGCTACATCTTCCGGGAGATCGACCTGCTGGCCCTCATGGGCTCTTGCGTGGGCCTGCTGCTGGGCATCCCCCTGCATCAGTTCATTATCCGCACGGTGGAAATGGACCAGCTCATGTTCATCCGGACCATTGCCCCCCACAGCTATCTGCTGAGCGTGGCACTGACCATGCTGTTCACGCTGGCAGTCTGCTTTGTCATGCGGCGGCATGTGAAGAAGATCAGCATGGTGGAGAGCATGAAGGCACCGGAATAAGAAACGTCAGGGTTCATAAAAGATTCACGGATGCACAACACTTTTGCCGAAATTCTCTGGTAAGATAGAATCACCGGAAGGGAACGCCGCAAATCCCTTCTCCGGGACAACATGATTCCTCCTTTTCCAAACCAAATACCGTAGAAAAGCACCGCGCAACGGGTCCACTTCCCGTTGCGCGGTGCTTTTTGCGTGCCGGAAAATGGCAGAAAAAAGGCTGCTGCACTTGTTTTATGCAGCAGCTTTTTCAGGTCTGCGTCAGGAGGCCGGCAAAAACTGCAAGGTGACCGCCTCAGCGGCAAGGGCGTCGGCCTGCTCCCGAGTCAGCTTTTTGCACCCGACCATCCGGTTGAGCACCACCTGCATCCGCTTGACGGCCAGGTCCGGGCTGCTGTTGGGCGAGTAGGCCGATGGAGCATTGGGCAGGCCCGCCAGCATCACGGCTTCGGCGTCGGTGAGCTGCAGCGGCGTTTTGCCAAAGTAGCCCTGCGCGGCTTCGCCGATGCCGTAGTGCCCGCTGCCGAAATAGATGGTGTTGACGTACATTTCAAAGATCTGTTCCTTGTTGTACTGCTTCTCAATGGCGAGGGCGGCGAACATCTCCGCCGCCTTGCGGGCCAGATGCTTTTCCTGAGTGAACAGGGTGTTCTTGGCCAGCTGCTGGGTGATGGTGCTGCCGCCCTCGGCAAAGCTGCCGGTGCGCAGGTCGGTCACCAGTGCCCGGGCAATGGACACCGGGTCCACACCCTTGTGGTGGGTGAAGCGGGAATCCTCCGCCGAGATCACGGCGTTGATGTAGGTCTGGGGCAGCTGGGCATAGGGAACGAACCCCTCGCGGGACGAAATGCTGCTGTACAGGGTATCAATGGGGGTGACCTGGATGGCGCTCTCATAGAGTTTGTGGCCTGTGACGGCAAAGTACCCGCCCGCTGCCACAAGGGTCAGCAGGGCAAGCAGCAGCACCGTGAGCAGCAGCTGCCGGAGAAAACGAAAAACGGTATGCATGGTGTGCTCCTTTCCGGGCGGTGGCCCGAATGACTGTATCATAAACGATTTTGGCCGGTTTGACAAGGGGCATTCCGGTCTTATTATTCCGGTCTTATTATAAGGTGCAGATTTTGCCGTTTTGTGACCAGAGCATGAATTTGTGCCGGTGTACGCCGTCGGACGGGCCGGGAAATCAAGCAAAGTAATACTCTTGACCGGAATGCACAAGGCACGGCACCGCGCAGCGGCCGTTCATCATGCACAAAATGCAAAATTGAAAAAAATGGAATTAACCTATTGACAAACTGGGTATTATGGAGATATAATGCGAACAACAAATCCACAAACCTTGTGGGGAATTGAAATGGAGATTCCCGGGTTTGTAGAGGAGTGGGAAAAAGCCGGAAAGGAGGGCACGAAGATGAAACTGATCTGGAACGAACTGCTGCATGCAAACTTCCGCTGTGGGCGAATGTGTGGGGAACGGGCAGAAGAATTCACCGTGACCTGTACGATGCCCTCCTGTGCACGAATGTGTACGCCGATGGAGCGTTGAACAGAAGCAAACGGAAATGATCTGCCCGGTACGCTGGAACTTGAGTGCGTATCGGGTGTTTTTGTATCATGGAATTATACTGAAAGTTTAATGAGAGAGGTATACTACAATGTCTAACTATAAATTTGAGACCCTTCAGCTGCACGTTGGCCAGGAGCAGGCCGATCCCGCGACCGATTCCCGCGCAGTGCCCATTTACCAGACCACTTCCTATGTGTTCCGCAACAGCCAGCACGCTGCGGACCGCTTCGGTCTGGCAGACGCCGGCAACATCTACGGCCGTCTGACCAACTCCACCCAGGATGTGTTCGAGAAGCGCATTGCCGCTCTGGAAGGCGGCGTGGCTGCTCTGGCTACCGCTTCCGGCGCTGCTGCCATCACCTACACCATCGAGGCACTGGCACAGGCCGGTGACCACATCGTGGCACAAAAGACCATCTACGGCGGCAGCTACAACCTGCTGGAGCACACCCTGACCCAGTTCGGCGTTTCCACCACCTTCGTCAACGCCCATGACCTGGCCGAGGTGGAGAATGCCATCCAGCCCAACACCAAGGCTGTCTATCTGGAGACCCTGGGCAACCCCAACAGCGATATCCCCGACATCGACGCCATTGCCGCCATCGCGCACAAGCACGGCCTGCCGCTGGTCATCGACAACACCTTCGGCACCCCGTACCTGATCCGCCCCATCGAGCACGGCGCTGACATCGTGGTGCACTCTGCCACCAAGTTCATCGGCGGCCACGGCACCACCCTGGGCGGCATCATCGTGGACAGCGGCAAGTTCGACTGGAAGGCCAGCGGCAAGTACGGCAACATTGCTGACCCCAACCCCAGCTACCACGGCGTTTCCTTCGCCGACGCAGCCGGCCCCGCTGCCTTTGTCACCTACATCCGCGCCATCCTGCTGCGTGACACCGGCGCAACCATTTCTCCGTTCAACGCCTTCCTGCTGCTGCAGGGCACCGAGACCCTGAGTCTGCGCATCGAGCGCCATGTGGAGAACACCAAGAAGGTCGTGGAGTTCCTGGCCAACCATCCGCAGGTGGAAAAGGTCAACCACCCCTCTCTGCCGGATCACCCGGACCACGCCCTGTACGAGAAGTACTTCCCCAACGGCGGTGCTTCCATCTTCACCTTCAACATCAAGGGCGGCCGTGAAGAGGCCTTCAAGTTTATTGATAACCTGAAGGTGTTCTCTCTGCTGGCCAACGTCGCTGACGTGAAGAGCCTGGTCATCCACCCGGCTTCCACCACCCACAGCCAGCTGAACGATGAGGAGCTGGCCGAGCAGCAGATCTACCAGAACACCATCCGTCTGTCCATCGGCACCGAGCACATCGACGACATCATTGCCGATCTGGAAGCCGGTTTCGCAGCAGTCCGCGGCGAGTAATTACCCGTCTGCACGAGCTGCATCAGAACCTTTGTCTCTTTGTCCATTCTTCCTTTTTTCCAAAACAAACGCAAAAGCTCTCCGGTCCTGAGCCGGAGGGCTTCTGCTGTTTCCGGGGTGTGATGCACCCAGAAAAAGGCCCCGCCGTGGAGCACACAGCGGGGCCGGAAGAATGCGGTTTATTCGTTGCCGGGGAAGTGGGGGATGCCGTCAAAGCCCTTCTGCAGGTCGGCGTCGGAGGGGATGTAGTCGGTCATCTTGCCGTCGTGGAACAGTGGGTTCGAGCAAACGAAAAGCACCCGGAAACTTACGTTTCTAGGTGCTGTTTCTTGGTGGGCGCGGGTGGATTACGCGAGCCGCGCAGAAAAGGAGCCCGGGTCGCGGCTCCCAGCGGCTGCATCGTGCCTTGGGCGGCACGCGCATCCTGCTGGCCGCAGCCCCAACAGCTCCTCCCTGTTTCTGCCGCTGGCAGCGGTCGTCGCTGTTGCACAGGGGCTTTTTTCCCCGCCGGACTGTTCGGCGGGTCGATGCTGTTCGAATCCACCCGCTCGGTGAGATGAACTTTGTTATATAACAAAAACCTCGACGCACTTGATACGTCGAGGCTTTTTGGTGGAGCGAAGCAACCCAAATCCGAACCATTGC
>UMFS01000699.1_pt1 | contig 13048 bp, 11 predicted proteins | sample 1965071 | NCBI WGS metagenome assembly UMFS01 (sample SAMEA4836052, study PRJEB28245) | human gut metagenome | biome: gut microbiome; material: fecal sample | place: Denmark | collected 2008
GCTGCTAAATCTATAGATAACAACTCCCTTTACCTCGTGTATCTGTCTGCCCTCCTCAATATCACGGAAATGCCTGTGTCCCGGCTGTATTCCAAGAAAACATCTTGCCGGCTTTGAAGTCCTGATTATCATTTCTGAAAAAGATAAGATTATTCCTATAAGAACACCGTTTATCGTTCCAAGAAAAAGAACTCCCATAAACGCACCGGCAAATATCAGGCACTCAGTCCTGCTGACTTTCCAAAGCCTTGCCGCAAGTTCAAACTCTGTTGCACCTGCCAGTGCCGAGATAACTATAGCCGTAAGCACCGGCACAGGAAGATAACCTATAAAACCTGTTCCACACAACAGTAATGCCATCATTGAAATTCCTGCAACGATACCCATAAGCTGCGTTTTTCCCTGATACTGCTCACCCATTGCCGTTCGTGAGACAGAGCCATTTATAGGACAACATCCCGTAAGTGATGCGAGAAGATTTCCCACCGAAAAAGCGAGTATCTCCTGATTGTCGTCTATCTTGTAGCCATTCTTTTGTGCAAAATTATTTTCGGCAAGAAGTGTCTCTGCAAGTATCACGACCGCCACGGAAAGACTGACCGTTATAACATCTTTTAAAGGCACGACTGAAAAATCAGGCAACGCCCACTTCGGAAGCCCCGTTTCCACTTTATCAAGCGTCTTTATGCCCCATGAACCGACCGGCAGAAAATATGTCATAACTGCTCCGGCACCCATCAGCAATACCGCCATCGGAAACTTAGGCATAACTTTTTTAGAAACAGTAAGTATTATAAGTGCCGAAACACCGAGTATAAGCGATGGTATATTTATACTCCCTATCGTTTCCGCAAGATGACTTAAAAGTTCGGGCAATTCCCCTGTTCCTGAAGTTCCTCCGAGTAGTTTTGGCACCTGCATCAATATTATAGTAGTGCATATCCCCGTTATAAACCCTCCCATAACGGGAGCTGATATATAATTTACAAGTTTTCCTGCTTTCATAAGATAAAACACAAAAAGCCAGAGTGCCACAAAAAATGTTATCAGAGGAACTGCTGTAAGTGCTTCCTTTGAACCGCTCTCTATCCCAAAACTGATAAGTGCCGAACCTACAAGTGCCGCCGGAGCCGCATCCACACCAAACACAAACTGTGGTGATGTAGACAGCAGTGCAAATGCAATTATTGGAAACACCGAACCGTACAGTCCACAAACGGCTGGCAGCCCTGCTATCTGTGCATACCCCATCGAAATAGGAATTGAGACAGCCATAATGATTATTCCCGCAATCACATCTTTTATAATATTCTTTTTTTCATATCCTCGCATAGTCCCGGCAAATGTAACGCTCATATTTATCCTCATTTCTTTTTCAATGTGCTCTCTAAATCTTCTGAACGAAGAATTTCGAGATGGATTTTTGATATACAATGACATTTTCGCAGTGCGTACACGGTGTGTACGACGAGAAAATGGAAACAGTATATCGAAAATCCAGCCGAAAGAACTCGTTTGAGAAGATACCGAGAGTACATTTTAGTCAAGTCTGTTATTATAAACTTTATTAATGGCTGCCTGTGCCGACTCCATCTCGTGTTTTTTACGAAATCTCTCACGGTCATCAAGTATAGCCAGCATCTCATCGATAAGCATTTCCTCACTCAGACTGCTGACCCGGTACAGATACCCAAGCATCCTCGTCGCCGTATAGTCAGTATTCATATAGCGGTATGCTATCTCTTTGCAAAGTTCTTCATTAAAACCTTTTTTAAGCAGTTCATTATATAACACACCGCTTTTTTCTGATGTCATATTTTTAGCCTCACTTTATTTTACATAATAAACATAGTCATTTTTTCTTTCTGCTGCCTGTGGCAACGGCTCAGCCGCATAGCCTATGGCACAGTGACCTATACCCTCATAGTCACCCTCTATTCCTAAATCTTTTAAAATCTTCTTCCCAAAATCTGATTCAAACTCTTCCTTTGCCCTGTGAATCCAAATACTGTTCACACCAAGACTCTCAGCAGCATTCATAAGATTACCCATGACGAGCGAACCGTCATATTTATATGTAGGCATAGATTTGTCTGCCAAAACTATAAGAATTGCAGGTGCACCGTAAAACGGATCAAAACCCTCATTCCATCCCCCTATCTTACGGTTTTCCTCTGCAATTTTGTCACGAAGCTTCTTGTTCGTCACAGCGATTATTATAGGTGACTGCTTACCCATTCCTGTCGGTGCGTAAGTTCCGGCTTTGATAATTGCCTCTAACTTCTCGTTTTCAACAGGCTCACTTTTAAAATTTCTGCAGCTTCTTCTTGATTCTAATACTTTTAATGTCTCGTTCATGATAAGACCTCCTTAAATTTTCTTTAATTTTATATTGCTTTGGCATTTGCCAAGCTTAAATATATATGTGTTTGAATTTTGCTATTATATGTTAATTTTGCTATACCGGTTGCCCCTTGCATTATTAATTATAGTAAATTTTTAAAAATTGTAAAGTGTGGTAACTGTTCCGCCCCTCAAATATAGTCTGTACTACACGAGTTTGCTCTTTATATTGTAGATTTAAAACTGTTAAGAAGTCCAAGCACTGTGTTATTGTTGCAGCCTGCTCATTATATTGCAGCTTCAGAACCGTTACAAAATATCGGCACTCTCCGTATAATATTTGCATAACTGAAATTTCTAATATATAATAATGAAACAAGATTTCAACTGAATTTAAAGAAATGAGGTTTTATTGTATATGATTAAATTGATTGCTACAGATATTGACGGTACTCTTGTCAAAGACGGTACTCTCATAATAGATCCTGAATATATGACTGTTATAAGCAAACTTATTGATAAGGGAATTATCTTCACCGTCTGCTCAGGCAGACAGTTTTCAAGTGAGCAGAAACTCTTTGCTCCCATCAAAGATAAACTGATGTATATAACTGACGGCGGTACTGTCGTGCGTACTCCTGACAGGATTTTAAAAACATATCCCATGTCAAATGAACTCTGGAAAGATATGTGCCGCATGGTAAGGGATGAACTTCCTGCTTGTGATTATTTTGCGGCAAGTCCTGACCTTTGCTATGCTGAAGACGGTGCAAGTCCAATTTTCCACAGACTCAGGGACTCTTATGGTTTTGAGATGCGTGAAATCGATGACCTGACAAAACTTGAAAATGATGATATTATAAAATTCACTGTTTACCATCCCGATTCCTGCGAAGAACTCTGCTCACCGCACTTCATACCTGCATGGAAAGACAAAGCTCATGTCACTTCCGCCGGAAAAGAATGGGTTGACTGTAATCACAGCGGCATAAGCAAATGGACTGCCGTTTCATTTTTAATGGACAAATACAATATCGCACCTGATGAAGTCTGCTGTTTCGGTGATAATCTCAACGATACAGAGATGTTAAAAGGTGCAGGCGAAAGTTATGCCGTATCAAATGCAAGACCGGAGGTTATTGCGGCAGCAAAGCATACCTGTGCCCCTTATTGGGAAAATGGAGTACTTGAGATACTTAAAAGGTTTTTGCAGGCTGAATTTTAATTATTATCATTGCGAGTAAAGCCGATTGCGAATATCCGTATGACTTCGTAAGTAATAGAAAAAAAATAATTTATAAACAAGGTCTGTATTTTATGATTTGATAATACAGACCTTTTAATAGCGTTGGAAATGTGAATTATAAGAAAACATTTTATTGGTTCCTATCCCGGCAAAGTTTCATAACCTCTCACTTTACTGACAATAATCTCATTCATTTTATCATAAGACTCCCAGTCTTCTTTTGAAACTTTCACCCCTGCTTTGACTATCAGAAATTTAATCAATTCAAAAATCTGTTTTGGTGAAAATCCCGTCTTTTCCTTAACCCATTCCTCGGTGACTGATACTATCTCATGTGCGGCAAGATTTCTTATAGCCTGTTCAATATCCATTATTTCCATTATTTTCTGCTTTAAAACATTGTCATCAGAGTATTTATTTATCAATGGAACCATCTGCCTTGTTCCTACATCGTTAGGCTTAAAATTACCATCAAACTCATTTTGCAAAGTTTCGTAAATATCTGTTCCATTTAACTTCCTTGTATCAAATTTTCGGAGTCCGTAACGATTAACCTTGCAATAATCATTTATATCAATGTTACACTGACTCTTTAATATAAGTTCTGATAAATCTGCCGTAAGTGGCGTAAGCCCTCTTATAAAATCAGCATATTCCCCTTTTTTAATCTTGATTTCTAAAGCTAATGCGTATTCAAAAAGCGAACGCTGATTTCCTGATTTAATAGGGATTAAATCTATCTTTTGTTGTGCCAGCAGCTTATCTACAACTTTTGAGTTAAGTTTTAATCTCTCAACCGCAATGTTTATAAGCATCTTGTCATCATTTGAAATAAAATCATCAATTTCCCCAGCAATCGCAAGTGCTGCCATGTAATCATAAGAATTTACAAACTTACATATAGAATCAATCTTAAGTAAAGCGATAAGATTTCCACTCTTTGCCTCTATACATCTGTCCTCATAGTTTTCCTGATTATCTTCGTCCATCTCCCAATATGTTTCAACATCATATTCAACACTATTTTCCCCATGCAGATTGCTTTTTCCAAGCGGTGTTGAAACCTGAACCGGCTTAAATCTGTATTCACTTAATATAGCCATTACAAGCAATGCACTTTTCATTGCCGGAGTACCTGATGCAATATTAACTATAAGTTCATCTCCATCTGACATTTCTTTTTCTATATCTCTGATAATACCTCTGAAATCTTCATAAAATACATCATACACCTGCACATTTTTAAGTTCCGGTCTGAAAATACATTCTACTTCGATTTCTTTTCCTATCATTTCAGACAATTTTTCAATGCAATAAACATACCTATTGTCTTCTTTGTGATGTTCCATCATCTCTGCCGACAGATAAAGATATACCTTATCGGGTTTATACTTTCTGCAAATATGTAACATGGAACCGTCTTTGTAATTTTTAATTGGATCTGTCGTTCCGATAGGTGAAAATAAAATTCGTTTTGCCATTTATCTTTCCTCCATAATCAAAAAATCAATACTTCCTCACTAATCTCAGGCTTTGCATTTCCCCAGCACATAACTTCTCCATTTCCATGTATTTTGTAAAGTTTTACACTGTCTTCATTGCTCACATACTGCGGTATCCCTGAAACCATCTGTTTAAACAATCTTTTATTAACTCTTATTTCAAATGCAGACTTCTGGACACGGGTTCCATAACTCTCCATATATTTAGCAAACTTAGTCCGCTTCTTATTGTCTACTATATCATAAATCAATAACGAAAAACTATCTACTTTTCCCTTTGGTTCTTCAAAAGTATAATTTTCAAATAAAAGTTCTTCATCTTCCATACATACCTCACATTTAATCACTTATTGCCTGACACATTTATCATACCTATAATAAACAACAACTATTTATCTTATAGTTATAGGTTTATATTGTTCAACATCACCTAAATCAACAGTTCTTGACAACATTCTCACCTGATGCCATATCGCCTTTCTAAAACTCATACGCTCATTTATATAACTGAGATATTTTGCTTCACTATGTAATTTTTTCTCCATCTTAGATAAAAATATCTTCATCCCATCCTTTTTCAAAAGACAGGCACCCGTTTCCTCATCATAGTAAAATTCATCAATCGAAATCTCATGCCCCTGAATCAGACTCATAACAACAGAATCCACCAACACGGCACGCCATTCCTCCATCATATCGCTTGCTAATGTCGGATGATTTTCCCTGTCCTGATGCAAAAATCCCGCAAATGGATTCAGTCCGTGACTTTCAAGTTCTCCGTACAATTCGTACATAACAAGTGTATATCCTAAACTTAACAGCGAATTAAACGGGTCTTTAGGAGGTCTTCTATTTCGTCCTGAAAACTTAAAATCAGTTTCCACTAAATCAGATAATATCTTAAAATAATATCTCGATGCCGTCCCCTCATATCCCATTATCTGCTCAACCGACTCCGCTTCAATCACTTTCTTTCTGGCATTGGATATTTGAAACAGATTATCACTCTCATCAATATTGCTATTTCGTAAATATCTTTTAACAACAACAAGCTGATTATTTATTTTCGCCTGAATAATCTTCTTAGATAACTTCACACAAAAATCTTTATCCTCAGACAAAAAAATCTGCTTCTTCAACCGCTTGATATTAACATGACCAGTCGAAAGCAGACATCCAAAATAAGAACCATTCTTTGAAAAATAGCTGACTCTTATTCCTTTTTCAAGACAAAATTTTGTGCACTGTGTACTCATCTGAGAATTGCCAAAAATAGAAATTGCTTCAACAGTTTCCTTAGGCATCTTAGAAACCTCACCGCTTTTGTAAGTTATCTTTAAACATCCTCCATCAATGCTCATCTTAGAGCCATCTTCAACTACATAGACAAAGCTCATAGGCATCCTCCTTTTGTGCTTTATTTTTTCATATCTCTTTATTTAACTTAATTGTTTAATAACTATTATTTTGAAGTATATTAGCATTTTATACAACAAAAATATTATGTCCCCATAAGGGGATTTTTTATTTTATAATTGCAAAATTTGATGGTATTACATACAAAAAGATATTCTCGTCCCCTCATTGGGGATTCTTTTATTTAATATTGATTTTGACTTTGAGTTCTGGTGGAAACAGTAGTTCTTGCCCCCTCGTCGGGGATTTCTTTATTTAATGGTAACTGGTATGGCTATACAAACGGTGAGGTAAAGTTCTCGTCCCCTCTCTGGGGATTCTTTTATTTTTATGGAAATAAAAGAAAAGGCAAACATTTTGTAACTCTCGTCCCCATCACAGGGATTTTTATTTTAAACCATTACATCTAATTGCCATTTTAATATATTTAACGACTTTATACAACAAAAATATTTTATATCTACTTATGGAATATTTGCTTAATTCTTAGGAATTTGCAATCACAACGGAAGTAAATAAATTCTTGTCCCCATTATGGGGATTCTTTTATTTAATAAAGAAAAAATTATTCCAAGAGCAAAGGGTAAAATGTTCTCGTCCCCTCGTTGGGGATTTCTTTATTTAATTACACCATTAGTGGCTACAGATGATGCTCATATAGGTTCTCGTCCCCTCATTGGGGATTTCTTTTATTTAATAGATTGAATATGAATAAATACAGTTTTACAAAATTAAGGTTCTCGTCCCCATCATAGGGATTTTTATTTTAACCCATTACATCTAATTATCATTTTAATATATTTAACGACTTTATACAACAAAAATATCTTATAAGCCATTATGAACTATTTACTTAATTCCGAGAAATTTACAATCAACCAAAAGTAAATAAATTCTTGTCCCCATTATGAGGATTCTTTTATTTAATTGATAACAGCAATTTTGTTGCCATATTTCCGCAAGGTTCTTGTCCCCTCATTGGGGATTCTTTTATTTAATTGGCACCTGAACAAGATCTGTAGTCAATAAGAATAGTTCTCGTCCCCTCTTTGGGGATTCTTTTATTTAATAAAATCAGATTAACTTTTCAAAAATGAGCAAGGAAGCGTTCTCATCCCCTCTCTGGGGATTCTTTTATTTAATCTACACTTTCTAAAGATAAACCGAAACATCTTAAAGTTCTCGTCCCCTCTCTGGGGATTCTTTTATTTAATTACGAATTACAAATGTAATGAGTGGCTTGACGCAGGTTCTCGTCCCCTCGTTGGGGATTTCTTTATTTAATGCAGTTGCACCCGAAGTAAATAAGCGAACAAAAGAGTTCTCGTCCCCTCTCTGGGGATTTCTTTATTTAATTTATTCTTCAGAATAACTTACGGATTAGCAAGGAATGGTTCTCGTCCCCTCTCTGGGGATTTCTTTATTTAATAATCGCTACAGAAGATTTACGGTTTAAGGCTGAGATGTTCTCGTCCCCTCTCTGGGGATTTCTTTATTTAATAGATGAAAAATGGTGGCATTACACCGTTGACAGCAAAGGTTCTCGTCCCCTCTCTGGGGATTTCTTTATTTAATAAAATACAGGACTGGGGAGACAGAGAAGTGTTTTTTGGTTCTCGTCCCCTCTCTGGGGATTTCTTTATTTAATTAAGTTTGTCTTGCTCTCCTGAAGTTAAAAGAGACTGTTCTCGTCCCCTCTCTGGGGATTTCTTTATTTAATGAAATACAAATAAACATTGGAGGTAAAAGATTAGTTCTCGTCCCCTCTCTGGGGATTTCTTTATTTAATCGAAATGAGAAGAACAAACAGCAAGGAAGTTAAAACGTTCTCGTCCCCTCTCTGGGGATTTCTTTATTTAATCCTGTCTTAGAGAACTCCGATAAACACTTGGCTATTTTGTATGTTTGCGGCTGACACATATAAGTACAATATTTCAGCCACAATATTTTCATAAAAACCTACTCAAAGCCCATGTTTATCGGTATCGGGGCAAAATTATGATTCTTCAGATATTTCTATCCGACATTTGCCCATCTCAACTATATTACCACAATAATTTGTGCACTTCAACATATGTGGCGAAACTCCGTTTTTTACATCTTTATTATGACCATGTTTTCTAAATCTTACATTCATTATTTTGGCAACAGTTTCCAACATACTCTTTCCTGTAAGCAGATTATACATAACCGTTTTTGTTCCATATCCGCATCCACCGCCAAGATAGATTGTATTTTTTTCTGCTGTTGTTTTTATAAACTTGTCTACATATACTTTTTTATACATATTATAAAAATTCTGTACTGCCTGTTCTATATCTGCTTTTGTTAATGAAACAATCTTAGTGTCAATACTTAAATCAAATTCAATGGTTACTCCTGTTCTTAAACTTTCTCTTAAAATATTAAGTGCATTTTTACCACCATTTAATCCTATATCTACTTTCTGACATAAAGTTAAATCTTTATATTTAAGAGGTTTACTGTCACTGATAATAACACCTTTCATCTCATCATTTAAAGCATCTTCTCTTTTTCCATCTTTACAATTCAAGTTGTTAAAGCATAAACTTTCCGCCTGTTTTATTTCTCTACTTAAAAATTTTCTCACCGGTCGTCCATTGTATATCGGATCAGCATTTATGACATTTCGTCTTACCCTGTCATACTTTTCCGGATTTTTCATAATATCTTCTGCAAGCAGACAGGTTCTTATCGCTCCCTTTAAACTGCTCCCAGGAATATATGGCAATCCATAAGCATCTCTTACAAACTGCTGTATTGCAATCGGTCGATTAAGATTTTCCAAAGCATCAGAACAATCCATATGTATATTACACAATTTTTTTATTTCAGAATCACTATATCCAACAGATTTCAGCCAATTTAATAAAGGCATATTTTCACTCATAAGATACTGTTGATATTCATCATCCAAATTTCTATCCAATATATCATGAAATAATCTGTTCATATCAGGTATATATACTTCCTGACTATCCCTGTAATATACATACTCTTTTTTGTTTATCTCTTTTCCCGAACCTATAAAAACCGGTGAAAGCGTTTTTAATTTAATCTTGTATCTTTTAATATAATTCTCCATATCTTACACCCCCAGCATTATAGGTTTTGCATATCTCCATACAGGATGCGTTCCCTGCCCGCCTACATTATATATATCACCTGTAAATCTTTTTTTCATATATGAACCGGCTTTTAAAAAGTAAATGTCCTGCTTTTTTACAAGTTCTTCTGCATAATTGTTTGAACTTATATAACCACTTCTTTTTTCAAGCAGATAGTTTGAGCCCTCTAAAACTTCCTCAATCTCACTGTCCTTTGGAAGCGATGTAGTCAGCAATATGTAATGTTCTGCAGTATCTTCTAACTTTCTGACAATACTTTCCGATAAATCCTGAGGTATCATAGAAAACTTTCCAAGTCCTGATGATGTTTTACCGCCTATCCCCTGAAAACCAAGAGAATCTATCAGGTTTTCAATCATATACCGGTCATCTTCATCTTCATATCCGAGAAGAAAATATAATCCACAATCCAATCTGTTATTAAAATGATATATTCCAACGGAAAATGGATCAGTTTTTTCCTCATTTCTCAGATTGACCGACTGTCTTACTTCAAATTCACCAAGTTTACTTAATCTGTCATTTTCTTTTTCTACATCAAGTTTTCCTGCAAAATAATCATCTAATTTTTCCAATGAAAGATATTTAAGTTTCTTCCATTTTTTCCTGTCTTTTGTATCACTTTCAGGACTTTCAACAGTATATAACGGTTTAGGAATATAAAGGTCATTGTCAATAAAAGGAAATCCGTCACTTATTTTCAATTTCCCACTATTAAATTTTTCATATACATTTTGCAAGTTCTTTTCTCCAAACTTTAAAGCTTCTATACAAAAAGCAGAAAAAAGTGTATCTGCACAAAATGTACTTTTGGTATCATTTAACATTCCATCACCAAAATGAACCCCCGTCTGAAAGCATAATTTATATGCTATATATTTCATACAACCTCTTTTCTTTATTCTGCCAATATCTCGTTACATTTGTCTATTATCTCATCTGCGACATCACCCACAACTACATCTGCTGCAACACCTGAAAACCTTACTTTTCCATATCCTCTTGAGCCGCTTCCACCAAGATAATCATATGACAAAAGCGTCATTCCCTCTTTTAATAAAGTTATATCCTCTATTATCTCATCCTCGTTTTCAACATTGTAGATTAACTGTAACGGAAATGTCGCACCTCTTACTACACGCTCTATCTGACGCGGGTTTGCTTCTGATGTCATTCTGCTTATCGTATTTTCAAATTTTGCCTCAGTCTGACTTTGCAATCCTAACTTTTTTAATTTTTCCCAGTTATCCTTATCCATTACCATATCAGAAAAAATCAATCTGCTGTTTTTCAACTTATCTTTTTTAGCACATCCGAACAGTCTTAATATATTGTCAGAATCATCATCTGCCGTTTTTTCAATGACATTTGGATTTGGATAAGCCTTTGACAAAAGACTTCTTATCTTTCCCTTAAGGCTGCTTCCCGGTATCATCGGAAAATCACTATAAACATCTCTTATAACAGGTGAATCAATCGCCCCTATCGCTGCAAACGCATCAGATGCTCCTATATGTAATCCTGAAACTACTTCTATCTCTCCCGTTATTTCTATTTTTGCAAACATAAACTACCTCCAATTCATTTTTTATTATAGTCTTACTTAATCTCTACCACCATTAAATTTATGATATGCCACTATTGATTCCATATATTTACAAAACAGAATACATCTCTGTTTATCATCACCAACCCACTCGATTATTTCAAATATCTTTGCAACTTCTATCAAATTTTTAACTGCTTTTTCCCGTCCGGCTTCATATGCAAATCGCATTTTAAGATACTTAAGTCTTTCCACCATATCTTCATTAAGTTTATCTGCCGGATGATGAATCACTTCATTATATATAGTTGATATCATACTAAGAATATTTCTTATTTTGGATGTAGTCAAAATCAAATTTCCATTTTTATTACGCTCCAATCTTTTTACAGCGTTTTCTGCCATATCCACATAATTTGTTTTTTCTAATACCACTATTTAACCCTCCTTGTCCTATTGTGTATTCTCTAAAGTCCTTGTAAATAAGTCATTGAAAGAGTACATTATGTTAATTTAATATTCATCTCTTATAAGATACACATATAAGTATATCGCTGCAATAAATTCTTTTCTGTCTTTTTCACATCCTATCCATTTATAAATAGTTGATGAAAAGAAATTAATTTCTTTAATCTGTCCTGCTTCTTTATCCCTTTTTAACGCTTCTTCAAGTCTTGCAAGTGTATATGCAAGTCTCGCAAGATTTATCTTATCATCCTCCATTCCACGAATCAATTCCAAAATCCTATATAAAAATGCTTTTCCTTTTTCTGGAGTTTTCATAAAAAACTTTTTAATGAAATTTAATTTAATCCTTACTACATTATTTTCAAAATCCTTCCACGAAAAAGTCATGTCCTGAGTAAGACTCAAACTATTATTTCCACTTTTCTCCTGTGGCGGTGTAAAAAGCGTTATCGCATTTTTCTCCTGCTTTGTAACTTCATTTCTATATTTCTTTGAACATTCCTCAAGTTCACCCGTAAGCCTTGCCATATTGTTAATAGGATACTTTGCAGGATATATTCCGATTCCACCCGAAATCGTAAGAGTATCTTGTGAAAATTCTTTTAAACTTTTTTGAAGGTCAACCGCAAATCCAACTACATCATCCCAGCTTCCGACTACAAATACATCGTCACCGCCTGAATAAACAATAGTTGCATTTCTTTTTCCTCTTTCTTCTTCCTTTTTATCAGCTATATAAAACTCACCATTTTCAAGAATATAGTTTATATGATATTTAAAAAACATTGACATTTTTCGTGAGAATGTCGCTGTTCTCGAAATTGTCATATATTTTTCTCCATACTTTTTACTTGCAAAACCATTTACAAACGCATCTCCAAGATTATCTACATCTGCACGAAATACCGCAATACGATTTATTCCCTCTGATTTTTTGGCAAGTTCTTCAAAACTGTCTCCTAAAGTGTAATCTCCAACCCACAGATTTTTAACCACTTTAAAACCCGTATAAGATTTATTTTTAGTATATGCTCTGATATAAGAACTATCGTCCTGTTTCATTTTCTCCAGCAGTTCTTTTCTGTTGTCTGCAACAAGGTATCTGCCAAATGGAAGCGGAAGTGCCGTTTTATCATTTGGATTTTCAGTGACTATATAAAATCCTTTATATAATATATTCTGCGACATATCTATCATAGCATTACATACACTACATATATCATCACCTTCCAATAGTTTTGATGCTCTCCTGCATACCCTGCATTCACGGGTACCATCTTTTTTACCCGTGGAATTTAATTTTATAATCTGTGCCGCACTGTATCTTTTCATCTTCTTTTGAGATATCATTTTTGACACATTTTTAAAAATTTGTCTG
>UMFS01007247.1_pt1 | contig 12807 bp, 10 predicted proteins | sample 1965071 | NCBI WGS metagenome assembly UMFS01 (sample SAMEA4836052, study PRJEB28245) | human gut metagenome | biome: gut microbiome; material: fecal sample | place: Denmark | collected 2008
GGCAGCAAAGAACTCTCTGGAGCGTATCCTTGAGGCGGCAGGCAAGCTCAGCGACCGTAAAGACAATGGGGCGGCAGAGAATATTACAGAAGAAGAGCTTGCGCTTCTCAAAGAAGCAGAAGGTTTTGTTACCAAATTTGAAGCTGCCATGGATGATGATTTTAATACTGCAGATGCACTTGCGGCAATTTTTGAGCTTGTAAAATTTGCCAACACAAACGTAGACGAGAACAGCTCAAGGGAGTTTGCCGGTGGCCTTTATGAGGAACTTTTTAAGCTCAGTGATGTGCTGGGACTGAAAATCGAGAAAAAAGAAGAGATTCTTGACAAAGAGATCGAGGATCTGATCCAGGAGCGCCAGGCTGCAAGAAAGGCAAAGGATTTCAAGAGAGCAGATGAGATCCGAGATGAGCTCCTGAAAAAAGGTATCATCCTTAAAGATACAAGAGAAGGTGTGAAATGGCAGAGAGCTTAAAGAAACTGAAAGAGCTGTTTGATTTGAAAGACGCAGACCTTCGGACCTATTCGCCGCTGACGCTGGCCTATATCGGGGATGGCGTTTATGAGCTGGTGATCCGTACTATTCTTGTGAAAAAAGCGAATTGTCCGGTAAATCGTCTCCACAAAAAAGCCAGCAGCCTTGTAAAAGCATCTGCGCAGTCGGGTATGATGGAGATCCTCGAACCACTTTTGACAGAAGAAGAAAAAAGTGTATATCGAAGAGGAAGGAATGCGCATTCCGCTACCATGGCCAAACATGCCACCATGGCGGATTACCGGCGTGCCACAGGGTTTGAGGCGCTGATGGGATATCTTTACCTGAAAGAGGATTTTTCAAGGATACTGGAGCTGGTCCATGCAGGACTTGAGAAGGAGGAAGTTTAAATTGACTGAAATGATAGAAGGAAGAAATGCGGTCCTTGAGGCATTTCGTTCCGGTAAATGTGTTGATAAACTGTTTATTCTGGATGGCTGTCAGGACGGACCGGTCCGCACCATCGCAAGAGAAGCCAGAAAACATGATACCATTGTAAAATTTGTTCCAAAGGAACGATTGGATTCCATGAGCGAGACAGGTGCACATCAGGGTGTGATCGCACAGGTTGCGGCTTATGATTATTCTACAGTGGAAGATATCCTGAAAAAAGCAGAAGATAAGGGAGAGCCTCCGTTTATCATTCTTCTTGATAATATTGAAGATCCTCATAATCTGGGAGCTATCATCCGTACCGCAAATCTCGCAGGTGCTCATGGTGTGATCATTCCCAAACACAGAGCAGTAGGACTGACTGCTACGGTTGCCAAGACGTCGGCAGGCGCACTGAATTATACACCGGTTGCCAAGGTTGCTAATCTGGGACAGACTATTGATGAACTGAAAGAAAAAGGCATCTGGTTCGTATGTGCAGATATGGACGGAGAGGTGATGTACCGTCAGAATCTGACAGGACCTATTGGCCTTGTGATCGGAAATGAGGGAAATGGTGTAAGCCGCCTTGTAAAAGAGAAATGTGATTTTACTACCGCGATCCCGATGAAGGGGGATATCGATTCCCTCAACGCTTCTGTAGCAGCAGGGGTGCTTGCTTTTGAGATCGTGAGACAGAGACTGTCAAAATAAATACATCAAATACAGCCATAGCTGTTCGGAGAAAAAATGTGCCGATATAATGAGATGACGGATGAAGCTCTTATCGAAAGACTTCGTGCAGGGGAATCTGCAATTGCAGATTATCTGATGGAAAAGTATAAAGGTCTGGTCAGAAAAAAGGCCCGTGCCATGTTTCTGATAGGTGGGGACACAGATGATCTGATACAGGAGGGGATGATCGGACTGTTTAAGGCAGTCCGTGATTACCAGCCAGACAGGGAGTCGTCTTTTCAGTCTTTTGCAAATATATGTATTGACAGACAGATATATACTGCAATTAAAAGTTCAAACCGCCAGAAACATCAGCCACTGAACACTTATGTGTCTTTAAGTGACGGAGAGGCGGAGGAAAACTTCAGAGATTCCTGTGTGGAGCATGATAATCCGGAATCGATCCTGATCGACCGGGAAAATGTGGCGGCTCTCGAAAATGAAATGAAAAAGAGCCTGAGCCCTCTGGAAAACAGGGTACTGCAGTTGTATCTGGATGGAAATGGATATATGGATATTGCCCAGATCCTTGGAAAAACACCGAAATCCATTGATAATGCACTGCAGAGGATCCGTGGGAAAATTAAAAGCTATTTTTGAGAAGAGTAAATACCTCTTTCCTTTTGAATATAAAAGTATTAAAATAATATTCATAAGGAGCAGAATAAGAAAGGAGACCAAATTATGGCAAAGATCAATAAATATTGGGGACTTGTTGCAGTAGGAGCGCTTACCGCTGCCGCAGCAGGAGCTATCGCAGCACTTGTATCCAGACGATCTGTATGCGAAGAAGACTTTGAGGATGATTTCGAAGATCTTGATGATTTCAAGGATGACGAGAAGAAGGAAGAAAAAGAAGAGAAAGAAGTCTTCCAGGACTGGGACAAGACTGCATCTGAGACTGTAGAAGTTTCCAAAGAGGCAGAGGATGCTGAAGAGGCACCAACAGAAGCAGAAGAGGAAACACCTGCAGATGATGAATCGGAGGCCGAAGCGGAAGAAGAGACAGAAGCTGAAGAGACAAAGACAGAAGAGTAAAAAGGGAATCCTGCGTGCTGTGTCTGTGAGCGACAGCACACAGGATTTTTTGTGCTATAATCATGAAAATATGAATTTTTAAAAAAATAAAAATAATGTATTGACAATATGACAATCATCTGATAATATAAACAACTGTGAGCGGCACAAACGTCGCGAAACAAGCTGCTGTGGCTCAGTCGGTAGAGCGTCGCCTTGGTAAGGCGGAGGTCACGGGTTCGATTCCCGTCAGCAGCTTTTTTTGTGTCTAAAAACAGACAATTTTTTGTTTAGATACAGGTTTTGCGGGTTTCAAAAACTCCGGATTTATGATAAGATAAAACATCAGGATGATATTTAGGAGGGAAAGCAATGGAGAACGAAACAGTTTCCAAAAACTTTATTGAAAATATTATAGACAAAGATCTTGAAGAAGGCGTTTATGACACCGTGCATACACGTTTCCCACCGGAACCTAACGGCTATCTTCATATCGGACATGCGAAATCCATTCTTTTAAATTATGGACTGGCTCAGAAATACAACGGAAAATTCAATCTCCGTTTTGATGATACCAACCCTACAAAGGAGAAATCCGAATTTGTAGAGTCCATCAAGGCTGACGTGAAATGGCTTGGTGCAGACTGGGAAGACAGACTTTTCTTTGCATCTGATTATTTTGATCAGATGTATGAGGCAGCAGTGAAGCTTATTAAGAAAGGCAAGGCCTTTGTCTGCGACCTGACTGCAGACCAGATTCGTGAGTACCGAGGAACTCTTACAGAGCCAGGTAAAGAGAGCCCGTACAGAAACCGTACTGTAGAAGAGAATCTTCAGCTTTTTGAAGAGATGCGTGAGGGCAAATACGGAGATGGCGAGAAGGTTCTCCGTGCCAAGATCGATATGGCATCACCGAATATGAACATGCGTGACCCGGTCATTTACCGTGTAGCCCGCATGACACATCACAATACAGGAGATAAATGGTGCATCTATCCGATGTACGACTTCGCTCATCCGATCGAGGATGCCATTGAGGGTGTGACACATTCTATCTGTACTCTGGAGTTTGAGGACCACAGACCGCTTTATGACTGGGTGGTAAAGGAACTGGAATATCCGCACCCACCGAAGCAGATCGAGTTTGCAAAGCTGTACCTGACCAACGTTGTTACAGGTAAACGTTATATCAAGAAGCTTGTTGAGGACGGCATCGTAGATGGATGGGATGATCCGAGACTAGTATCCATCGCCGCACTTCGCCGCCGTGGATTTACACCGGAGTCTATCCGTAAATTTGTAGAACTCTGTGGTGTTTCAAAGGCGAACAGTTCTGTAGATTATGCAATGCTCGAGTACTGCATCCGTGAGGACCTGAAGCTGAAACGTCCGCGTATGATGGCGATCCTTGATCCGATCAAGCTCGTGATCGATAACTATCCGGAAGGACAGGTTGAGTATCTTGAAGCTCCGAATAATATGGAGAATGAGGAGCTTGGAACCAGAAAGATTCCGTTCAGTGGAGAACTTTATATTGAACGTGATGATTTTATGGCAGAGCCTCCTAAGAAATACAAACGTCTCTATATTGGAAATGAAGTTCGTCTTATGAATGCATATTTTGTAACCTGCACAGGTTATGAGGCAGATGACGACGGAACGATCCGTGTAGTCCACTGTACCTATGACCCGGAGACCAAGGGCGGAAATGCACCGGACGGACGTAAGGTAAAAGGAACGATCCACTGGGTGGAAGCATCCAATGCAGGTAAAGTTGAGGTAAGACTTTACGAGAATATCGTAGATGAAGAAAAAGGTGTTTACAATAAAGAAGATGGTTCTCTTAATGTAAATCCGAATTCTCTTACAGTAACAAGTGCTTATGTAGAGCCGGAGCTTCTGAAAGCAAAAGGTTATGACAGCTATCAGTTTGTACGTAACGGTTTCTTCTGCGCAGATATCCATGACTCCAGGGAGGGAGCACCGGTATTTAACCGCATTGTATCTCTGAAGAGCTCTTTCAAATTACCGAAAGCATAAAAACTGTCAAAAAGAATACGAAACATATGACAGCAGTACACCGTGAACAGGTATCAGGGTGTACTGCTTGTTTTGTTTTATCGTCATCAGGAATAAATGGATAAGTACAAAATGCTCCTGCAACGATTTCGGTTGCGCCCATTTACAGAAACGGTTATACTGATAACACAGGAAAGAGAGGAATTACACATGAAGAAAATCGTGCTTGCTTCCGCATCTCCCAGGAGGCGGGAACTTTTAAGCCAGGTAGGAGTCGCCTTTGAAGTGAAGCCTGCCAGCGGGGAAGAACGGATCACCAGTGCAGAGCCTGCGAAAGTGGTGGAGGAACTTTCTCGTCAGAAAGCTATGTTTACGGCATACGCGCTGGAGGAAGAGGAGAACCGAGATCTGAGAGATGTGGTTGTGATCGGTGCAGATACCGTTGTATCTTATGAGGGTAAGATTTTAGGTAAACCGGCAGATGAGACAGCTGCAATAGAGATGCTCGCTATGCTGCAGGGGAATACACATCAGGTATATACCGGTGTAACTTTGCTGATAAGAGAAAAAGGGAGATGGAAAGCTCATACCTTCCATGAGTGCACAGATGTGAGCTTTTATCCGGTGACAGAGGAAGAAATAAAGGAATATGTAAACAGCAAAGACCCAATGGACAAAGCCGGAAGCTATGGGATCCAGGGCGCCTGGGGAGCCTATGTGAAGGGAATCCGTGGTGATTATAACAACGTGGTGGGACTGCCTGTGGCAAGACTGATTTATGAGACAAAAAAACTGGGAATGAACCTGAGAGGATGAAAGACAAAATGATAAAAGCTTGTATATTTGATCTGGATGGAACAATTGCGGATACACTGGAATCTATGGCATATGTGGCGAATGAGATCATGGAAAAGTTTTCCCTGAAACCACAGCCGGCAGATAATTTTCGTTATTACAGCGGTGAAGGTGCAGATATGCTGATCAGAAGATGCCTGATCGATGCAGGAGATCCGGAGCTGGTACACTACGAAGAAGTCAGGGAACTTTATCGCAGGAAATTTGATGAAGATCCGCTGTATAAAGTTGTGCCATATAAAGATATGCCGGAAACCCTTCAGAAGCTGAAACATGCAGGCCTTAAGATGGCTGTATGCTCCAATAAGCCTCATGTTGCGGCACAGAAAGTGGTAAAGGCGATCTATGGCGATCTGTTTGATGAGGTGATGGGACAGCAGGAAGGGATCCGCAGAAAGCCGGCACCGGATGGTCCGCTGAAGATTGCAGAAGATTTCGGCGTAAAGCCGGAAGAATGTATGTATATCGGAGATACAAAGACAGATATGCAGACAGGAAGTGCTGCTGGAATGTATACCGTTGGTGCACTATGGGGATTCCGTGACAGAGAAGAGCTTGAAAATAACGGTGCAGATATTGTAGCAGCTGTACCTGGTGATCTGTTTACTATTTATGAGGAGAAGCAGCATGATTAAGATGGTTGCCAGCGATCTGGATGGAACGCTGCTTATCGGTGGAAGACAGACGCTGCCGGAAGAGATCTTTCCGCTGGTAAAGGAACTGAAAAAAATGGGAATCCTCTTTGTGGCAGCCAGTGGCAGACAGTATGCCAATATGAGGAATCTTTTTGCGCCGGTAAAGGACGAGATGGCATTTATCAGTGAAAATGGCGGGCTCGCTGTCCAGAATGAGAAGCTTCTGTACTGCGACAGCTTTGACAAAGAACTGGTCAGAGAGATCATTCAGGTAATATGGGAAAAGCCCGGAGCGGAATTTTCCTGTTCTACAAAGGATTTTTATTATATCATGCCCAAGACAGAACATTATCGCCATCTGATGATCGAAGAAGTAAAAAATCAGTGTAAGATCATAAAGAGTTTTGATGAGATCACAGAGCCTTGTATGAAGGTTGCAGTTTATGAGAGAGAAGGAATGACGGAGGAATCCATCCAGTACTGGAGAGAACGGTTCAAAGACAGATGTACTGTTGTGACATCCGGATTTGCGTGGGTGGATTTTGTTCCATTTACCACGAACAAAGCAAAAGGGATCCGTAAATACCAGGAACTTTTGGGAATCGGACCGGATGAATGCATGGCGTTCGGGGATGAATACAATGATATTGAAATGATGAAATCTGTAAAATACAGCTTTGCCATGAAGCATGCGAAGCCAGGGGTAAAGGCGGCGGCTTTCTACGAGACAGAGAAGGTGGAACCAGTACTTCGCAGACTGATCGCGGCGGGCGGAGATATAAAGGAGGTACTTTAATATGTACAAGAAAGAATATGTCCAGACATTTCTGGAAAAACAGGGTCAGCTTTTTGATGAGCCGGTAGCAGAGGATTTTGAGGAGGCAGAGGAATTTCTAGAGGATTGCATGGCAGTTGTGCTGGATTCCCTGAAGGATGTTAAAAAATATCTGGATGGAATGGGCGCAGATGTGGAGGGGATTTCCCTGAAGGAGCTGGAAGAAGAAAGCGAAGTATTTAAACTCCCGGACGGAAAATATATGATCGTAGAAGGCTGACGGAAAGCAGGGATTACACCTCTGAAAATTAAATATGATAAACTTGCATCAGCAAAAGAAAGCCCTGCGTAGAAAGGGTAAATGTGGGGAAAATAAAATGATGTAAAGGAGGATGGGATATGAAAAAAAGCAGAGTGCTGGCAGTCGTCATGGCTGTGCTTATGATGGTAACGCTGCTTCCATCGATGGTATTTGCCACTGCAGTTCCATCTGGAACTCTTGATGGAAAGTTGCAGGTCAAAGGAACACTTGCGATCGGGTCTACTTTAAGTGCAGATTACTCAAAGGTCAAGCCGGAGGGGATCACAGATGATAATGTGAGTTTTTCCTGGTCATTAAAGGACGGAGACCTTCTTACAGAGGTAGGAACTGACAAGACTTATAAAATCGATGAAAAAGATCTGGGTCTTCCGATCGTTCTGAAGATTACCGGAAAAGAAGAGACGGGAGTTAGTGGTGAGCTTACGGTGACGACCCAGGAGGTTTCCGAAACAGAGGAGGAAGCCAAAGCACTGGCAGAAAAGAAAAAGGAAGAAGCCAAAGCAGCAGGAGAAGATCCGGATGCGGAGGAAAGTGAAGCTTCGGCAGCTTCGGAGTCTTCAGAGAACACGCCGGATACAGAAGCTGGAATGTCAGAGGAGCCTGATAGTGCTCAGCCTGAGGAAACCATAGAGCCGGCAGAAGAAACGGAGTCAGCGGATGTGCAGGAGAATACAGATGTACAGGAAAATACAGATGCACAGGAACCTGCAGATACCCAGGAGCCTGCTGAAAACTCTGTTATAGAAGTAAACGGAGAACAGTCAGGGCCTCAGAATACCGATGAGGCAGATACATCTGGAGATAGTCAGACAGAGACACCGGATTCCGCAGATACAGCAGCAGACGCTTCTGAAAAAAATGAGGAACCGACATATTCGGCATCTGCATACACGGAAGATGGAAGTGGAATTCTGGATTTTGGTTCCGTGGAAGAAGGATATACGGAAATTCCGGAAGCACAGATGGTTACTATCAAAAATAACGGAACCGGCGATCTTAATTTTAAAGAGATCGCCCCGGAGAATTTCATGGCTGCGGATATTAATGATGCGCCATTAAAGAGTGGTGAAAGTGTTACTGTGTGGGTAAAACCACGAGAAGGTCTGAAGGCTGGGGAATACAAAGATCTGATCACGTATCAGACAGAAGAAGGTGCCGATGTCTTCTTTGAAGCGGACTTTACAGTAAAAGAACCGGAAAATAAAAAAGCCGAAGATAATGAAAATAATGAGCAGACAGATCCCGGGGAAACATCGGACCCTGCAGCGGAAAAAATATACAAGCTAACTGCGGATCCGACAGAACTGCCTTTTGATGATCTGACTGCCGGTTATGAAAAGGTAGAAACAACAAGTACAGTCACGATCAAAAACGAAGGTACAGAAGCTGTGACGTTAGTACAGCCTGAGTCGGAGTTTTTTGATATTGCGCCGGTCAGTGAAGTGGAGAGTAGCGGAAATATCCAGTTGGCGCAGGGAGGAGAGCAGACCTTTACCGTACAGCCTAAGCTTGGACTCTCTGCAAAAGATGATCCATACGTGGAAGAGCTTGTATTTGCTTCTGATGAAAGCACGGAAGCATCTGCTACAGTGACGGCTTCGGTTATGGTAAAGACAGAAACACCAAAAACAGTTACTGCAACAGTGAAACCGGAAGGTCCTCTGAAGTTTGGAACACTGGAACAGGGCTATGAGACTGCGCCGGATGCACAGCCTGTAACCGTAGAGAATACAGGTACAGAGGCTATCCGGATCCAGCTTTCTGCTCCGGAGGATTATGAGGTGGGAGAGCCTTCTGCGGAAGTGCTCAATCCCGGAGATAAGGCGGCAACCTTTACCGTACAGCCCAAGACCGGTCTTCAGGTCGGAGATCACAGCGATACGATTTCTGTGACAGATCAGAATACCGGAAACACACTGGCTGAAGTCCGGCTGGAATTTACAGTTTCGGAGCCGGAACCGGAACCGGAACCCAATCCCGGTCTTTCGGTAACAGATAGTCTGGAGTTTGGAACCAAAGAGGAAGGCTATAAGGAACTTCCTGATGCGAAGAAAGTTACAGTTACCAACACCGGAAATACAAAGATCGTTCTGAAACAGCCTTCATCAAATGCATATACAATTGGTACACTTTCCGCCACAGAGCTGGAAGCAGGAGATAATGCAACCTTTAGCGTACAGCCGGTCAGCGGACTTTCACAGGGGGAATATCTGGAAGACATTGTGATCGCCAATGATGCAAATGTGGAAGCTTATGTAAATGTCCATTTCAGTGTTACAAAGAAAAAAACAGATAACGGTAAGAAGGCGAATAACCTTACAGGCATCAAAAAGCCATCCGATATCAAAGATCTACCCAATGGAACCCAGAAAACCCAGAAAGCCCTGAAGCTTCCGGGAACAGTAAAGATCACTACAACAAAGGGAGAGCAGAAGGCATCTGTTAAATGGGATGTTAAGGGATCTTCTTATGATCCGTCTTCTGCAGAACGTCAGATATTTAATGTAAAAGGTACCGTCATTCTTCCGGAGGGGGTTAAGAATCCCAACAAGATCAGTACAGTGATCGCAGTAAGTATTACAGTAAATGGATATCAGGGCACGGAAGCCGCTGCATCGGACAATAAGATCACAGGCATTGATTCCAATGGCAAGTATGATACCAATACAAAGATCACCTTTACAGCAGCTGGTGCAGGAATGGATAATACAAACCCGCGTAAGGGAGATACCAGATATCAGCCGAAGAGCTGGAAGATCACAGAGACCCGTACCTGGGATGGAGAGCCTTATACTGCAACATTCCGTGTCAGCAAGCCGGGAAAATATACTCTGAAAGTTACCTTTGGACAGCAGAAATACGACGGCTCCAGCTGGAAGGATACCGGTACACAGTCAGAAAGTACGGTTACTTTTACGGTATCACAGGCAGCAGTTCTTACTGCGACTCCGAGTCCGGCAGTGACACAGACAAATCAGAAATCTGCAGTGCAGACGGGAGACAGTACACCGATCATGACATTTGTGATCATTTTGATCGTGGCTGTGGTATGTATTGGAGGAATCCTTGTATATCGTAGAAAGAAAAAATAAGAACAGAATGTAGAAGATAGTTTTACAGCACCCTCCGTACAAAAAATGTACGGAGGGATTTTTTTGCACATAGAGATCCGTTTTACATGCTGTTACTAGCACTCTATAATGATGAGTGCTAAATTTTTCTTGACTTTTGTAAAAAGTCGTATTAGTATATATTTATTGAAAAAAACAACAGGTTTCCGGCTCTGTCGGAACATCAGAAATAAAAATAAAAACAAAAGGAGAGTGACATATATGTCAGCAAAACATGGCAGTTTATCAATCAACAGTGAAAATATTTTTCCGATTATCAAGAAATGGTTATATTCCGACCATGATATTTTTGTAAGAGAGATGATCTCCAACGGATGCGATGCGATCACCAAACTGAGAAAGCTGGAAGTTATGGGAGATTATACATTCCCGGAAGGTTACAAACCGGCTGTAAATGTTATCGTTGATCCGGATCAGAAAACTTTGAAGTTTATCGATAACGGTATTGGTATGACAGCAGATGAAGTAGAGGAATATATCACACAGATCGCTTTTTCCGGTGCCACAGAGTTTCTTGAGAAATATAAGGATAAAACAACGGATGATCAGATGATCGGTCATTTCGGACTTGGATTTTATTCTGCATTTATGGTTGCAGATGAAGTTCATATTGATACTCTCTCTTACAAGGAGGGTTCCACACCGGTACATTGGACCTGTGACGGTGGTACGGAGTATGAGATGGCAGACGGAAACAAAACAGAACCGGGAACAGAGATCACTCTTTTCCTCAATGAGGAAAGCCTGGAGTTTGCCAATGAATATCGTATGAGAGAGGTTATCGAGAAATACTGTTCTTTCATGCCGGTAAATATCTATCTTTCCAAAGCAAATGCTGAACAGGAGTATGAAACGATCGATGAGGCAGATCTCCGTGAAGATGATGTGGTAGTTGAGCATATCCATGAGGATGCCAAGACAGAGGAAAAGGAGAATGATAAAGGCGAGAAAGAAGTTGTGGAAGTTTCTCCTGCCAAAGATAAAGTAAAGATCAATAAACGGCCGGTATCCTTAAGCGATACACAGCCGCTCTGGATGAAACACCCAAATGAGTGCACGGATGAAGAGTATAAAGAATTTTACCGTAAGGTATTTATGGATTACAAGGAACCGCTGTTCTGGATCCATCTGAACATGGACTATCCGTTCAACCTGAAGGGTATCCTGTATTTCCCGAAGATCAGGACAGAGTATGATTCCATTGAGGGAACCATCAAGCTTTATAATAATCAGGTATTTATTGCAGATAACATCAAAGAGGTGATCCCGGAATTCCTTCTTCTTCTGAAAGGTGTGATCGACTGCCCGGATCTTCCATTGAATGTTTCCCGTTCTGCACTGCAGAATGATGGTTTTGTGAAAAAGATTTCTGAATACATCACCAAGAAAGTAGCAGATAAGCTCACCGGAATGTGCAAGACAGACAGAGAGTCTTATGAGAAGTACTGGGATGATATCAGCCCGTTTATCAAATTTGGTTGCATCAAGGATGCGAAATTTGGTGAGAAGATGAACGATTATATCCTCTTTAAGAATCTGGATGGCAAATATCTTACCCTGAAAGACTGCATTGAGGAAAATAAAAAAGAAGAAACAAAAGCAGCTGAAGAGGAGAAGACAGAGGAGAAAGCTTCTGAAGGATCCCAGAATGAGGAACCGGAAAAAACGGTGATCTATTATGTGACCGATGAGGTACAGCAGAGCCAGTACATTAATATGTTCCGTGAAGCGGGTAAAGATGCTGTACTGCTGAAGCATGTGATCGATTCACAGTTTATTTCCCATCTTGAACAGCAGGATCAGACGATCCAGTTCAAGAGAATTGATGCAGATCTGACAGAAGAGCTTCGTGAAGACGGAAAAGCGGATGAAGCAACAGTCAAGACACTTACTGAGGTGTTCCGTAAGAATCTTGGCAAGGATAAACTTGAAGTAAAAGTAGAGAAGCTGAAAAATGAGGGAACTGCAGCGATGATCACTCTTCCTGAGGAGAGTCGCCGTATGCAGGATATGATGAAAATGTACAATATGTACGGAATGGATCCGAATATGTTCGGTGGTCAGGAAGTACTTGTACTGAACGCAAATCATCCTCTTGTAAGATTTATAGCAGAAAATCAGGGATCAGAGTATGTTCCGGTGATCTGTGAACAGCTTTATGATCTTGCAATGATGAGCCATAAACAGCTTTCTCCTGAAGAAATGACAAAATTTGTAAAGAGAAGCAACGATATCCTTATGGTCCTTACAAAATAAAACGACATATAAAATGATCGAAAGGCTTTGCCCGTAATGGGGCGAAGCCTTTGCTTTTTTTATAACAATATGTGTATCTTTAACACAATTATAGGAATTTTAAATAAAATAATAGCTATTAAATAAAAATAACCTGTAAAATATGACTAAAAATT
>UMFS01018144.1_pt1 | contig 12793 bp, 11 predicted proteins | sample 1965071 | NCBI WGS metagenome assembly UMFS01 (sample SAMEA4836052, study PRJEB28245) | human gut metagenome | biome: gut microbiome; material: fecal sample | place: Denmark | collected 2008
CACTCTCTTCCTTTCTTATTATTGTAAGTAAAAAGAAATACAATAGTCAAATGCAATCTGCATACTGAAACATTGAAATTACTCCATCATCGTTTTTTCCGCCCCCTCATTCGGGGATTCTTTTTTTATATTTGAAAGAGTAGACCAGGGATATGAGATGTACGAGTTGTTTCCGTCCCCTCATTCGGGGATTCTTTTTTTATCGATATGCGCCTGTACAATAATAATAGCAGGCTGCAAAGTTTCCGTCCCCTCATTCGGGGATTCTTTTTTTATACTGCCAGTGCTTACACTACATGGCGGTGACAGGCGCCGAGTTTCCGTCCCCTCATTCGGGGATTCTTTTTTTATGAAACTGTACGCCGTGTGTTTGGTCGTAACTTTGTCGTGTTTCCGTCCCCTCATTCGGGGATTCTTTTTTTATTGCCATTGCATTTTGCTGGTTCGTCTGGGAAAAAGGTTACGTTTCCGTCCCCTCATTCGGGGATTCTTTTTTTATTCCTTTTTATCAATAGACTCTTCGACCTGTACATCTGGCTTGTTTCCGTCCCCTCATTCGGGGATTCTTTTTTTATCATATCCAAGGTGGGATTTATCACAGATATATAAAGATAGTTTCCGTCCCCTCATTCGGGGATTCTTTTTTTATTGTACCTACCTGTTCCTCAAACCAGTGTTTACCGTGTCCGTTTCCGTCCCCTCATTCGGGGATTCTTTTTTTATCCGAGTGTATATCCGCATAACACTCTGGCTAACTGCAGGTTTCCGTCCCCTCATTCGGGGATTCTTTTTTTATGATTACATGCAGTACGATATTATCGGATATATTTTCTGTTGTTTCCGTCCCCTCATTCGGGGATTCTTTTTTTATGCCTGCAACAAAAAACACTTTCGGCTTATTTAGACGCAGTTTCCGTCCCCTCATTCGGGGATTCTTTTTTTATCACTCAGTCCGACGCTTCAGAAGATGGCTTCTGATATTGTTTCCGTCCCCTCATTCGGGGATTCTTTTTTTATGCGGCGGGAAAAGCCTAACGAACTTTTCTGAATATCGTTTCCGTCCCCTCATTCGGGGATTCTTTTTTTATTTTTGAAGAAATCCGACGATGCAGAAAGCATATTGACTCGTTTCCGTCCCCTCATTCGGGGATTCTTTTTTTATCCCTTGCCAAATCCGCCGAAAAGGCGGAAAACATAATTGTTTCCGTCCCCTCATTCGGGGATTCTTTTTTTATCCTGTCGTTATGATATGCCGCCAAGTCTGAACATTTTTGCTATCTTTCGGCGGATCCTCCATCTCCTTGCACAAAAAGGCTTCCCTCTGACGCAATCCATACATTTCTCTCCGTACCCATCGGCATCGGCGCGGATTAAATCTTTTTTCATCCATGTTGTACCGTCTCCAATTCCTCTTAATCAATATATTATCACATCGTCTTCTTTTATATCACCTATGCCCCACGATCTTACCCTTGTATAGTCATAGAGGATATAAATACGCAGGGAATCCTCCTCCGCATTTATGATTCTGCTCGCCAGTTCCGATATACATTCGTATTGTTTGGGTGTCAAAAATCCTTCAAATGCGGATTTTTGCACGCGCACGGCAAACTGCTCCAGACAGCGTACCATAGATAATCTCCTTTTATTATCCGTGATGTCATAAATGATGAGAACAATATACCGATTATCGTCTGTCGGCCGCACTCTGATTTCTATTTCTTCCATTATCGTATAACCATCGGCTTTAATTTCTCTACATCTCTTTGATGCACAGCAAGACTATAGGAGTCACATTCCATTTGTATGGTATGGCGCCAGGAATATGTTCCCTGAAAATAACGATTCACCGTACGCATTTTCCTTTCATATGCTTGCAGGAATATGCGCCGTCCAATCCGATTCAGATAAATCCCCCCATTTTCTCCTTTCACAAAATAATCTTTAGATATTTCCCTGTGCGTCACAAGGGAGAGGCAAAAAGCATCCACGACAGCCGGTCTCCATGGTTCCATGAGATCGGACGCTAATGCAGGATGTCCATTTCTCAGTGCATGAAGAAATCCTATATAAGGATGAAGGCCGCAGTTTACGATTGCACTGTAAAAATCATACATAAGGAGGGTATACCCGAAACTAAGAAGGGAATTGAAATAATCCCGGGGAGGACGCTTCGTACGCTTTTCAAACCGGAATTCTTCAGGAAGGATATGCCCTATCGCCTGAAAATAGATTCGTGCCATCATCCCTTCATATCCCATGACTTCTTCGACGGAATGAGCCATATGCAGCTTATCTGCTAATATCCGTATGTCACTTCTTACTTTTTCAATAAATGGATCCTCGGCACGGCGGTTATAATTCCGCAATATAGTTCTTTGATTATATACTTTCCCAAACACAACTCTTTTCGCAAGCGCAAGGCAGAAGTCCTTATCTGCCAACGCGTCAAACTGTTCTTTCTGGCGCAATACATTCTGATGATCCGTGGATTCCAGCCGACCGAAAAAGCGTCCGGTGGAAGACAGCCATGTCAGAGGAATATTTCTTTCCAAAAAATCTACAATGACGGATGATGATATCTGGATAGAGTCAAACAATGTGACACCTTCTACCACGGCAGACGGTACTTCGCAGATCGTTTCATTCTCACGACTGATCACATACCGGCCGCCTTTCTTCGCCAGCTTGGCTCCGGGTTCTGTCACATAGATCCAGCTCACGTCCGATAACCTTCTTTCTATAAACTATCTATGATGGAATTATTTAATTCACCATAATCCCATTGGAACTTTTGATTGCGAATCAAATCCGATGCCCGATGTAAATAATTTAATATATCCCGAGAATCTAATCCTGCATCAGCAATTCCGCTTCTTTCTTTGCCCTTTGACCACTCCCTTATAATATTTTCCGTCAAGTTCATGACTATTTTATGCGCCACTTTATTTCTTATATTCTCTGATACAATGCTTAAACGGGCAAATATTTTCTTAATTTCAATATCTCGCTCATTTGAAGATATTCCAAAATCAATGATCCATCCACAAATACATTCCATATTTGAAATAGATAAATCACTGTCCTTAAATCCGCCAGAGCGTTTATATTTATGATTCAAATGCTCCAACAACGTATTATTATATCGTCCTATTTTTTCTCTTTTTAATACATACCTGACATCCCCGTCTTCATCTCGGCGAATCTCACTACATGCGTTTAAGTCAAATAACGTTCTCTGCTCCAAAGATATCGCGTAATCTGTCGCTAACTTCGTACAAATTGGTGTTGTTTTTACAATAAATTCATACAGCTGCTTTTTCCTTTGCCTAAGTTCCATGACACGGAAAAACTCTTCAAAATCTCCTGCCTTGCTGATCAATGGACTTCCTTTATAAGATGAAATGATTTTGTTGGCATCCTTCCACATCAAATTCCTTCTGCAAACCGCGTGACGCAAAAGCTTTTCCGATATATCAGAAAACAGATGCCGATTCTGTCTCAAAAGCTGCAGCGCGCCTTCATACTCATAATTTTCCACCAGCGATATAATTTGCCATTTCACACTGTGTTTTTTGAGCAGAGAAAGTTTCGCCTCCTTGCAGCGATTGGGGGCAGCAGGATCATTATCATCATTACAATCCAGCATTTCCACCAGTCCCGGTGTTTCTTCCGGATGACTTTTATTGTTTGATCCTTTTTCCGGACTGAAAACCTGAATCGCTTTCACCTGCGGATAATCCAGACCGATAAGAGACATGACCGATTTCATCTGCGGCGTGCCGGAGCTCAAATTCAGCAGCCATTCCTCATCCGGATACTGTCCATATTTTTCCCGAAACACATCCTGTAGAACTGTCAATCTTTCATATATATGGGGCTCCGTAATTCCGCTCCTGATGAATTCGATCTTACATTGGGGCGCTACTTTTTGTATACCCTTTGTATAACATCCGCTCTCTGCTTCCTTATCTTCCATTTCTTTCGTAAGAAATACAAAGACACGGCCTACCGGCGCATAATGACGGAGAATATGCAGCATCCCTCCATCATGATATCCTCTGACGGGATCCGTATCTCCCGCTGGTGTAAATAAAATTTTCATAACCGCTCCTTTTTCTGATAATAGGAAATATCTGACTCCACTGCGCCCATCCCCATAGCCGTCTTTATACCTATCCCCGCATAATCAGCAAAAGCAGCAAGCATAGACGCCATACGGCGTGTTATATCATCTTTAAAAAGACCAAGCCGTATATTTCCCCGGAATGCCCGTATGCGCCTCCCTTCCACGGAGAAAGGATGGGTATGCAGCCGGTAATCCGTGATACACATAGATTCCGCCAGTTTATCCCCCAGCCGTTCTTCTCCCAGTACCATGCTGTCGGAGTAAGCGTTCCATTTCCGAATCAAACTATTCAATACAAGCGGCAGCTCGGGAAATATCATGTACTCCCCATTTTTCTTAAATGAGGCGGATGTCAGAAACTCCAAGTCAATATGATGTACCTTGTCCGTCCCCGTCCAGAACCGCTCTTCCAGTCCTTGAAAAGAATCCTGTTTCACCATATGAAAATCGTCCAATCCTACTTCATAGCCTTTTTGCTCCAAACAAAGAGAGTCTTTCCGCATTATCGGCCGGAGTATATGTTCAAAAGCCTCTTCTGTCAGCACCGCCAGCCGCCAGTAAGGCTTCCCCTCTTTCACCAAAAGATATTGGCTGTACGGGCGAACCCGCTGTTCATGCATCTTTGCCGCCCATTCTCTATCCAACTCACTGATTAACGCGCCGTGGAAAACGGAGCCGAAAGATTGATTGAGCAGGATTCCCTCCGGCAGATGCAGTTCCGTTTCTGCCAAGGTCAGCATAATTCTTCTTCCATTTCTAATTTACACATTCCCATGACTTGATAAGAATTCCCCCGCTTCGCCAATTTCAAAGTATGAGGAGAGATATGCTCTCCCTGATCGTGATGTCCCCGCTTAAATTGTTCCGCCATCAGTCGTTTCACTACATCCAGTCCGCTTTGGACATCAGGTGCCAGTGCGTATATCACCGTTTTACTCAGAAATCCGGATCCCCCGCCGAGCAATAAATCCGTATGCCGCATCTCCTGCATCTCCTGTATCTCTTTTTTACCGCCAAACGATTCCCCTAATAAATTACACTGGAAACCCACAAAATCCTGAAGACACTGAATAAGCCCTTTCGCATCAGAGATTCCCAAAGCTTTCATTTCCACACTGTCGATTCCCAACCTGAAAGTCACTTCATCGCCGGGTGCCATGCACTCCCGCCAAAGGGAAATAGTATGCGGTCTTTCTTCGGTTTCTCCCAAGTCCGCCTTTTGCACAATAAGCCCCGGCAGGGTAGCCGCTGTACTGTCTCCCACCGTAAGCCCGCGGAAGCAGCTGTTGACCATATTCCGTTTTCCGCCAGTGCCTTGGGGTATAAAGACCTCCTTTTCCAGCTTATCCAGGACATTCCCTATATTTCGCTTCAGATGATAGTTTCTCTTAGCGATATTAAATATTTCATTCCAGCATTTTTCATACCTTCTTCTATCTTTTCTTATCATGGTAGCGATTATGGCTGTACGGAAGGCTCCTTTCAGACTGGAACCGGGGATATACATCCTGCCCTCACTGTCCTTGATAAAGGTATGAATATCATTTAAGGCATTCCTCGGATTCTTTGAGTAAGGAACATCTGCCGTTTCTGGTTTTAACAGTACACCGCTATCGACCAATTTCTTCATGAGTCCTTTTAACGATTCCGGCTGGCAATTATTTCCTCTATAGGCATTCAAAAAATCATAAATGGAAAAATGTATGAATTTTCTGTGAATTTCAGAGACAAAGCTGTCCAACAGTTTTTCGTTTTCTAAAAACTCCGCCCATTTTGACTCGTTCAGAAAATAAATATGAGCCCTTTTTCCATCTTCCTCATATACATACTGATTTTTTTGATATATATCCCCGCTGCCGATATGTACCGGCGACTGGCAGGTCAGTTTCATCTTCCAATATTTCATCATATCGGTAGCCCCACAAATAATCCCTTACCATATTTATAGACAGGATGCGGTGCCGAACCGTTATTCACATCCGCAATCCGTCCGTCAAGCCGTTTGGAAAAGCAGGATCCTGATTCCATCATATACACACTACTGACCTTCGCCGCCCCCGTCATTTCCCTTGACCAGGCAAAACCGCCCCGCTTAATGATTCTCCCCGTACCGGCCGCCGCATCTTTTACCTCCTCAAGAGACGGAAGGAAAGAAGACAGTGTCATATAGTACTCGGCATGGTCAGAACTCAGCATCTTATACAGAGCAGCATCATCTCCCCCATAAAAATCATCTTCACTCAGTTCCAAAGGATCATCTTCTAAACGATATTTACCCCATCCGCTGCTCCTTTTCCCGCCAATCCCTGTCATTCCCAAAAGGGTAATCAATGGCTCCAGCCGCGCTATACATTCTTCATTTCCCGAAAGGATCAGATATAATCCGGCATCAGATATAAAATAATATCCGCCAATCCCATAGGGAAGTTTTTCTCTGGCGTTGTATTGCGTACGTAGTTCTTCTTTCCCAAAATCAGGCTGGGCAGATATATCCCGCCCCTGTAAGTAAGACTCCATTTCCGAGGCACGGATAAAAGAGCGCTTCTTTTCTTTTTTCCGTTCCGCCGACTGTTCCCGCACCTCTTCATAGGATAATGTTTCCGCCTGTTCTGTGTGAGGGAGATTCATCACTGGACGAGGCAGGTATAATTCATAACAACTCGTCCCTTTTTTCCACGGAAACAAGTCCGAAAACCGCAGTTTTCCCCTTTGAATCCCTTCTACTACACACGCCAGCAGTTCCTGTGAAATATCCGCAGCTTCTCTGCAAAGTGCGCTGAAAAAGGTATCTGCTCTGCAATAAGATAAAATTTCTCCAAGATCTCCGCCTTCTGCCGCATCACCGAAATGTACAGGAGATGTAAAACGGAACAGTATGATTTCATGCCTCATAATTTTGATCCCTCAAACTCCTGTGCCAATGCAGCCTGTTCTTCCATTTCTGCTGTTTTCGGATCCATTTTCTGCACACGGAATGCGGAAAACGCGATCCTGCCATAACCGCGGGATCCATGTCCCCCAAGATAGTCTAACTGCAGCAGGCGGAATCCTCTGCGCAGTACTTCCATATCCTTTTCCATCTGGCTCTCGTCTTCGATGTTATAAACCAGCTGGAAATCAAATTCCATCCCTGCCGGTACCCGTTCAATCATCCGGGGATTAGCCACACCGGTTCCCCGATTAATCGTATTTTCCGCTTTAATCTCCCCCAAGTAGGTATCTGTATCTAAGTTCTTAAACTTATTCCTGCTTTCTGCTTTGACGAACGCGTCCCTGAACTGCAAACGCGCAGGTTTTGTTTCTGTTTTTGAACTGATGCCGAATAATCTGGCTACGACCGCTTCATCTTCTTCCGGTTTCGGCAAATGAAGCTCAATCATGTCGTCCCGTACCCTGGCTAAAAGTGTCCTCATCTTTCCCTTCAAAGAACTCCCCGGAATGATTGGCGCCTTTGTCAACGGATCCCTGATAAAAGGACCGTCTACGGCGCCAATCGGCGCAAAATCGCTGGAATCACCGATATGTAATCCCGTCTTCACTGTAAGTACCGCTCCAATCAGCAATTTTCCTTTTAACTGTACCTGTGCCATGATTAGTCCTTCCCTCCGTAAAATTTATGAAAAGCCACCAATGCTTCAATATAATGGGCAAATTTTTCATATTCTTTTGTACTGCTTTTTATCCCGTCAATCAGGCTCATTAATCTAGCTTCTTTTTCGAAGTCTTCAACCGGATTTCCCCATTTACTCCTATTCCGTCCAATCTGATAAGCTAACTTTACTTTCAGATACTTGATTTGCGCCTGCAATTCCACAGGTAATGTATCATAGTCATCTGTCTTCTCTAATTTATAGGCATTCACTTTTTCGGTCACTGTATTTACGGCTGTCAAAAATTTCCGTATCTGCGATGTAGTAACCATATGCCCTTTTTGAGATAAATTTCCCATCACCTGCTGCGCCTGATCCACAATCTTATTTTCTTCCAGCATCATGCTTCCTCCTTGTCACGCATACGATAAATAATAAATTGAAGAGCCGTGATCAATTCTTTCCGATCCTTTTCTTTCATTGCCCATTGGTAAAATTGACGCCTTACCTCCTCATAACAAAGCTGCAATTCTTTTTCTCTCGGTTTCAACCTTGCCAAGGTATACGCGAACCGCGCCAAATCCATCCTATCCCCGGCAGCTCCCTGCAGCAAGTTCATTAATTTGTATAAAAGCGATTTACCTGCGGAGATACGATCATTTCTTTTATTGTTGCCATTGATACCATCCAGCAGCATATGCTCCATAAGGAACTTTATTTTTTCACCGTGAACTTTCTCTATGAATTCATCCCACGTATAAACAGCGGCATTTTCTTTTTCCGCTGCACCGCTATTCTTTTCATTTCGATGATATTCCGTACCACTGCCAAATAAAGCGATGCTATTTTTTCCAGGACTGTTCTTCGCTAACTCTTCCAATTCTCCGGTGACTTCCGCCATACGGCTGATCGGATATGTGGAAGAATACAATCCCAAACCGGCGGAAAAGGTAAGCTTTCCGTTAGTATAAACCGAAAAGACACGTTTCAGATCAACGGCGAATCCCATCAAATCATCCCAGGCGCCGACAAGAAAAAGATCATCACCGCCGGAATACACTACATGAATTTTTCTCGGCTCACCGTCTTTATCCTCAAAAAGATAAAACGGCTTTATGCCTTCCGGCAATTCTTTTTTACAAATACCCTTGATTATCTTTTTAAAAAACAGCGCCATACTGCGTGATAAGGCAGCATATCGGGATAAAGTCGCATAGGCTTCCGGATTTTTATTCTCCTTATGTATAAAGCCAGCAATAAAGGCTGCTCCCAATCCATCTACATCTGCCCGAAGCACGCCAAGGCGTTTAATCCCCTTTCCGGTCTTATCTCCGGAACTTTCTGCCAGCTCATTGAAATCAAGCACTTTCCCTATCTCATTCTTTGCCGCATAATCTGCCACCCACAAACGGGATGCCATGAATGACGACGTATAAGAACCATTTTTATCATAAATCCGTTTCAGTATTCCAGCTTCAGCCCACTGCTTCAAATCATCTGGAGAAGCTGCTGTAAGCCAGCATAAACCGGAACACGCGGAGATCGGTATTGCTCTGTCCGACCCTTCCGCTTTTTCTGAAAGAACAGCAAAAACACTTCTTTTATCATCAATCAGTGCTTTTCCTAAATCATACAGCCCGTTGCAGACTTCACAAGCCTGTATATCTGTACCGGCATTCGGTCTATTCCCTTTATAAGAACTTAATCTGTCTGTCGAGATATGACATATACCACATTCACGAGCCCCCTGATCCGCCCTATTTACATTGCTGTTCTCATCAAATAATTCCGTCAATATATCCGGACCATACCTGGATAACTTAGCCATAGAAACCTTTTCGGACACAGAACGAAATATATTCTTTTTGTGATGTACTGTATCGGATTCCGCCATTAAATCATTGGCGCAAAGTGGTTCACACCCTATCGCTAAATACAAAGTCCCGGAAAACAGCTTCACCAGTCCCTGATTTATCTTTTTCGCGACATCTTTTACCGCACCCTGTGTTTCCTTTGTATTGTCTGCCAGAATATAAAAGTGCCCGCCGCTGCAATAAATCAGGTTCGCTCGGGAAAGATGCAATGCGTTTAAAAGTTCGTCTACTATATTCTCCAGTGCGATATCCAAGTAAAAAGAACGCCCGCGAAGCATACGCATCGCACCTTCAGACCGGATATGATATATAAATTTCTGTATGCCTGAGAAATCACCGGAAATCATCAGGAATACATCCTTATTTCTGTTTTCTTTATTATGAGTAAAGCAAAACTCTTTATAATCCGTAATTTTCGACATTTCCATGTACTTCATCAGAACAGCTGCTGTCGCGCCGGTCATTTTCATGTGGTCATATAAAGAAATATCCGCATGTTCCTCCGTATTTGTGCTTGACGGTACATAGATCAGCGTGTCTTCCAATATGCGCAGGAGCTCATTTTCTTCCATGGAAATCGGTGATTTCATCCGAAAATTCTCTTCCAGATACCGCATGATGGATGCATATTGTCCCTGTGTCGCTATACTTTTATTTCCATGGGGAAAATTTTCTTTTTTCATCGCGTCTAATTCACGTAAAGAAAAATAAGACGATTCCGCGTCCCCCGAAAAGACATTAAATATATTTTCCAGGCACAAATCGGAATCAAACTTCACACCCCTGTCATTAAGATCTCCTTCCACTTCCCGTCTGTCTGCTCCGGCTGCAATATTATCCGCTTCATATATAACATATGCCAGATCATCGGCACTCAATCCAGCGCCGGACAATTCCCTTCCATGATGATATTTTATACAGCGCAGCAGCTGCTTGTCTGATTCCCTATCAGCCAAAAAGGATTTAATAAACTCCGCCCCAAGAATAGAATGTCTCTGCCTCTCATGAGTAGCACGTATGCATACCTTCCCTACATCATGCAGCAGTCCCGCCTTTAAGGCTAAAGAAATTTTCTCACTCATTTTTCCTTATCCTCTCCATCGCATAATAAAATCTTATCTTTACACTATATTTAATTATACTTAAAATATCAAAACAAGTTAATGATTTATGAAAACTCCTCTCTAAAATGATAAACCTGTTAAACAAGATCGAACCTTTCCAAGCTGCCTATGCGGCAGTTAACAATGTTCCCCCACGTTTATACACAGCTCCATATTTCTAAGCTGCCTATGCGGCAGTTAACTCAACTCCGATACCTGAAAAATAAAGAAAGCTTTTCTAAGCTGCCTATGCGGCAGTTAACGTCCCGATGCTGCTGAATATCTTTGATAATTGTTTCTAAGCTGCCTATGCGGCAGTTAACGCAGTGGCCAATGACGCATACCGCCAGCAGGTTTTCTAAACTACCTATGCGGCAGTTAACCAGGACAGGGAGCATTTGTCCCGATTACTTATTTTCTAAACTACCTATGCGGCAGTTAACGCTTGGTAAATCAAAATCGTGCGGGTGTCAGCTTTCTAAACTACCTATGCGGCAGTTAACTCACGGCGAGGCCGCAAACGACGACGGCTATGTTTCTAAACTACCTATGCGGCAGTTAACTCTTATTTTGAGTTTATCAGGGGTGGAAAAGATTTCTAAACTACCTATGCGGCAGTTAACATCGGATTCACTATTTGCGCTTTACTCGGCAGCTTTCTAAACTACCTATGCGGCAGTTAACCTGGATACTCGTCCGGAGAGATACCACCTCTCTTTCTAAACTACCTATGCGGCAGTTAACTTGAATAGCTTCCGTGGCTGTGCCTGTCACAATTTCTAAACTACCTATGCGGCAGTTAACATAGAAGATGGTAAGGAATGTATACATTTCCGTTTCTAAACTACCTATGCGACAGTTAACACAGTTCCGCTAAAAGGTATCTTAATGTATTATTTCTAAACTACCTATGCGGCAGTTAACATTCTATTACAAAATAAACAGCCAGCGAGAATTTTCTAAACTACCTATGCGGCAGTTAACTGACACTGAAGCAAGAACTAGTTAAGTACAGCATTTCTAAACTACCTATGCGGCAGTTAACCTTTTTCTTGACGAGCTGATCTACTTTCGAGATTTCTAAACTACCTATGCGGCAGTTAACCCCGTACGAAGTCAGATATGTAAACACGCAAGTTTCTAAACTACCTATGCGGCAGTTAACGACGAGAAATATATTTCAGAAATAAATACACGTTTCTAAACTACCTATGCGGCAGTTAACCGTATCGCACTTGAAATCCGGGTAAATTTTTTTTCTAAACTACCTATGCGGCAGTTAACGCGGTACAACGATGAGTTACTATTTCTTTTTATTTCTAAACTACCTATGCGGCAGTTAACACACTGGTGACGCATACCGCCGCCATACTTGATTTTCTAAACTACCTATGCGGCAGTTAACATTCGTATGTTACGAACTCTTTATACGCATTCTTTCTAAACTACCTATGCGGCAGTTAACGATGCTGGAGCGGAAAAAGAAGCCGACAGCACGTGCGCTTATACATCTTTTTCCCACTTTGACCCAAATTTATTCCTGCTTTGAAATAGATTGATTTAATCGCATTTTTCAAACGCCGTAAAAATTTGGGTTAAAATTCCGGAACAGTTCTGTTATTACTTAAACCATAGGTTCCGCATTCTGTCAAGGCAGATTCTTTTTCTACCCGCTTTTTTATAAAAAGGCTAAATGTTCCTCCGCGGGAAAGGCTTTTCATCTGTATGTACGGCAGTCTGACAGATTTTCTCTTTCCTTGCAGAAGCCGGGCAGCCTCTTCGATCGTTACTCCCGGATGTCTTTTTGCATAGCGTTTCGCTTTTACCCGGATTGAGCCCTCAGGCTGGTACCTGCTATATACGGCATAAATTTTTCTTTCCTGTACTTTTCTTTCCGGCACTTTCCTTATGCTTGTACAGTGCACATAATCAAGGAGGCGTCCCAGTACTTTGGGCAGGTTGAGTCTTTCCAATTCTTGTGCTTCCGCAAAGACACGGATTTTTTCTCCCAGACCTGTTTCCCTGTATTCGGGAAATGAAACGGCATAGGGGTTATGTCCGCTTTTATTTTTTTCATCTGCAAAAGCAATATGGAGC
>UMFS01054436.1_pt1 | contig 12720 bp, 11 predicted proteins | sample 1965071 | NCBI WGS metagenome assembly UMFS01 (sample SAMEA4836052, study PRJEB28245) | human gut metagenome | biome: gut microbiome; material: fecal sample | place: Denmark | collected 2008
GACAGATTAGCCATTACCAAAGCTAAATTTTCAACTGTACCTGTAGTAGAATCAGCCATCAAAAGCACCTCCATTTCATACATCCATTATACCATAAACAGGCATATCTTCCTATGAAATCAAGGCTTTACAGTACAACTTGTGGATAACTTTTTTGAATGGTTTTGGGCTGTACGATAGAGAGTCCTTCAAGTAGCCACCTGAACTGTTGAGAAGTTATTTCTCGTGCTTCAGATTCATCTCTTGGCCATTTGAAATTACCATTTTCAAGTCTTTTATAAAGTAAGACAAAACCATCACCTTCCCAATACAGTGCCTTCATGACCCTTGTATTTCTACCACAAAACAGAAACACAGAATTGGAAAATGGATCAAGCTTGAAATTCTGTTGAACGATAGCTGAAAGCCCATCGATCTGTTTACGCATATCTGTATAGCCAACTGCTATATAGATATGTTCGGCTTTTGAAATATCACCAATCATAATAGCGACTTCAAAAGAGGCTCAATACTTTGGTAAGGCGTATCTGAATCAAGTTCAATTTTAATGCTTCACTTGATAATGATAATCTTTTCATTATTGTGAGGTTGCTTTTCAACAGAAACAAAGGACACTTCATTCTTGTAGTTGTTTTCATTTATCTGATCACATAAAATATTTCTGATTTTTTGTTGATAATTATAATAAGTAGACGGCTTGATATTGTTTTTATCACAGAAATCTTTGACAGATAAACCACTTTCCTTGCATTCCTTGATTTTAAAATACCAAAATTTATATTTTTCATTTTCAGTAAGTTCCTGTACTGTCATATAGTCTCTCTTCCTTTCCATATAGTTTTTGGAGAATATAAAAACTACAATATAGTTTATGGAGTCTCCACATTCTATATTGTAGTTCTTAGAGTTCTATATTTTTATCCACTATTTTATTTGGCGCTTACATTGCAAAGCAGATTGAATGTCTCCCTCTCCGTCTAATAATATCGCTTCCGCTTGCATTCGACGATCACTTGTTTCAAACATTGCATACTGAAGAAACATTGTATTGTTTAGAATAATATTTCTTAATCCATATGTTTTATCCAAGAATTCTCTTGCCTCTGTATTCAAAGACTGCAAACCAAACTCTATATCTATTCAACTAGTTTTGGTCTTACATAAGTCTTCAATAGCTAAAATTGATCATTTGCAAACAATTCCCCACTATTTTTGCAATTATCTCCCAGCAACTCCAAGTTTTTCTCTTATAAAAAAACTTTCATTTTTCTTTTTTATTTTCATTTTTAAAAGAAGAAAATTTACTTGAAAATAATATGCTTTTATTCACGAAAAGTGGCTTAAATACAAGGTTTTTGTTATGTGAAATCGTTTTTTTACCAAACAAAAAGACCCTGCATTTTTCAACGCAAGGTCTCATTTTTTATTTCTTATTTTGTTTTCTAAGTAGTTCTTAGATCAATGTTCCCATGGAAAATGAAAATTACATATTCGTGGGGATTGATGTTGGATTCTACAAACATCTTATTCAAACTCAATTGTTCCTGGAGGCTTACTTGTAATATCATACATTACTCTGTTTACCCCACGAACTTCGTTTATAATACGTGACATAACTTTATTTAATACTTCATAAGGAATTTCTGCAGCTTCTGCTGTCATGAAATCGATAGTATTAACCGCACGTAAGGCGATTGCATAATCATAAGTTCTTTCATCACCCATAACTCCTACAGAACGCATATTTGTAAGAGCTGCGAAGTATTGACCGATTGAACGATCTAATCCTGCATTCGCAATTTCTTCTCTATAGATTGCATCTGCATCTTGAACGATTCTTACTTTTTCAGCATTAACTTCACCAATGATACGAATACCAAGACCTGGTCCTGGGAATGGTTGTCTAAATACTAAGTATTCAGGGATTCCTAATTCTAAACCAACTTTACGTACTTCATCTTTGAATAAATCACGTAATGGTTCAATAATTTCTTTAAAGTCAACATGATCTGGTAATCCACCAACATTGTGATGTGATTTGATAACGGCAGATTCTCCACCAAGACCACTTTCAACAACATCTGGATAAATTGTTCCTTGTACTAAGAAATCTACTGCTCCAATTTTCTTTGCTTCTTCTTCAAAAACACGAATAAATTCTTCACCAATGATTTTACGTTTTGCTTCTGGTTCAGTAACACCTTTTAGCTTTTCATAATATCTTTCTTGTGCATTTACTCTAATGAAATTTAATTCATAATTTCCATCAGGTCCAAAGACAGCTTCTACTTCATCCCCTTCGTCTTTACGAAGTAAACCATGATCTACAAAGACACAAGTTAATTGATTACCAATGGCTTTAGAAAGTAAAACAGCTGCAACAGATGAATCAACACCACCTGATAAAGCACATAATACTTTACCATTACCAACTTTTTCTTTGATTGCTTTGATTTGTTCTTCAACGAAAGAATCCATGCGCCAATCACCAGCACAGTTACATACATCTAAAACAAAGTTAGAAAGTATTGTTTTACCATATTCACTATGTAAAACTTCTGGATGGAACTGAATCGCATATAAATCTTTTTCTTTATCTTCACAAGATGCTACTGGACAATCTTTTGTATGTGTTGTAATTTCAAAACCAGGTGCAATTTTTGAAATATAATCAAAATGTGACATCCAAACTGTAGACGTTTCAGGAACACCTTTTAAAATTTTAGATTGTGGTTGATCAACTAATAAAATTGATTTACCATATTCTCTTACATCTGCTCTTTCAACTTTTCCACCTAAAACATGTTGCATTAATTGAGCACCATAACATAAACCTAATACAGGAATACCTAATTCAAATAATTCTTTAGAATAAGTTGGTGAATCTTCTAAATAACAACTATTTGGTCCACCTGTTAAAATGATTCCTTTAGGATTCATTTCTTTAATTTTTTTTAAAGGTGTTTTATAAGAATAGATTTCACAATAAACATTACATTCACGAACACGACGAGCAACTAATTGATTATATTGCCCCCCGAAATCCATGACAATGACTAATTCTTTTTTCATGAAAGACCTCCATTATTAAAATTTAATATCTTTTAAAACAACTGTTTGTTCTCTATCTGGTCCAACACTGAACATTCTTACTGGACAATGAACAAGTTCTTCGATTTTACGAATATAATTTTGACAATTTACTGGTAATTCTTCAAAAGATTTTACATGTGTAATATCTTCTTTCCATCCTGGTAATTCTTCATAAACAGGTTCACATCTTTCAATATCTTTAACAGTTGCAGGTAAACCATAAATTTCTTTACCATCTAATTTATAAGCTTTACAGATTTTGATTGTATCAAATCCACTCATAACATCTAATAACATTAATGAAATACCTGTTAAAGAAGACATTCTTCTTGATTGATTAACAACTACTGCATCAAACCAACCAGTTCTTCTTGGACGTTCAGTTACAGTACCATATTCATGTCCTCTTTCTCTAATTAAATCACCTGTTGCATCATTTAATTCAGTTGGGAATGGTCCTGATCCAACACGAGTTGTATAAGCTTTAATAATTCCAATTGCTTCTTTGATATATAAAGGTCCAATACCAGCCCCTTCAGATACCCCATTAGCTCCTGGATGTGATGATGTAACAAATGGATAAGTACCATAATCAATATCTAACATAGCTCCTTGAGCTCCTTCAAATAAGACTTTTTTATCTTCTCTTAAATATTGATCTAATAACATACCTGTATCACAAACTAAAGGTTTAATAATTTTAGCGTATTCTTTGTATTCTTCAAAAATTTCTTCTACAGTAAACATATCTTTTAATTCAGGATATTCTGCAACTTTCATTGGGAAAGTTTCTTTTAATCTTTCTAAGAATAATTCTTCATCAATGAATTCTCCCATTCGAATACCAATACGACTATATTTGTCTACATAAGCAGGTCCAATACCTCTTTTTGTAGTTCCAATACTTTTATCACCTTTTCTCTTTTCTTGCAATTCATCAATTTCAAGATGATAAGGTAAAATCACATGACAACGATCTGAAATTCTAATTTTGCTTGTATCAATACCACCATCATTTAAATATTTCACTTCTTCTAAAAATGCTTTAGGATTAACAACCATCCCATTTCCCATAATTACTTCATGCCCAGAGAAAATACCTGATGGTATTAATTTTAAAGCAAATTTCTTACCACCATAAACAATGGTATGACCTGCATTATTTCCTCCAGCATAACGACATACAACATCTGCTTTTTGTGCAAGGTAATCGGTAACTTTTCCTTTACCTTCATCTCCCCACATACTTCCTACAACAACTACACCAGCCATAATTCATTTCCACCTTTCTATCATTGGCTTTTTCATACATTTTTATTATATGCTATATTTTAATATAAGTAAAATTAATATATAATATATTTGATATAAGGAGTACTAATATGATAAAACTAGAACAATATAAGATATTTAACGAAGCAGCATCTACCCTTTCTTTTTCAAAAGCAGCAAAGAATTTATTCATTTCACAATCCGCTGTTTCTCAAACAATCCATGCTTTAGAAAAAGAACTCAATACCCAACTCTTCATTCGTTTAAACAAAGGCGTTACTCTTACTAAAGAAGGTATGCTCCTTCATAAAAACATTACTGAAGCCCTTGCTCTAATTACCAGTGTTGAAAATGAACTTTCTCATTATAATGAATTACTTTCAGGACAGTTAAATATTGGTGCTGGTGATTCAATTTGTGAAAATTACTTAATTGATTTATTAAAACAATTTCATCATCTTTATCCAACAATCAAAATCAATGTTGTCAATGGAACTTCTATTGAAACAGTTGAACATTTAAAAAATGGAACGATTGATCTTGCCTTTATCAATCTTCCTTTTGATGATGAAAGTCTAGCGATGAAAGAATGTTTAACAATTCATGATATCTTTATCTCTAAAGAAAAAGATGATCATCTTTACAGCTATCAAGAAATTGCGAAAAAGAATCTTATTCTTTTAGAAAAATCAAGCAATTCAAGAAATTATATTGATAAATACTTTGCTAAACATGGAATTTTATTAAATCCTGAAATGGAATTAGGAGCTCATCACTTACTCTTAGAATTTACTCATGCCAATTTAGGAAATGCGTGTGTTGTTAAAGAATTCTCTCATGATTTTTTAGACAAAAATAAAGTTTATGAAATACAATTAAAAAAGCCCCTTCCTTCAAGAAGCATTGGCTATACTTATCTTAAAAGAAGAAGCTTATCACAAGCAACTTTAAAATTTATCGAATTAATTGATCAATTTGATAAATCAATTTAGATTCTAATTTAGGTAAAGAAAGACTCGCTTTGACAAGTAAAGGAATATCGAAAGATATTTCTTTTTCTTTATATTTTAATAACACATGAACAATTTCACCTAATGGATGTTCCTTCAAAGTTAAATGAATAAAGACTGGCCCTCCATTATTAACAAAATAATCACTTAATGAAAAATCACATTCATTTAATATCGTAAAACCATTGACCTTTTTCATCACTTCTTCAAACAAATTAGGATTTTCTACAAGATAATCCTTTAATTTTTCTTCAATCATTTTCTTTGTTTGCTTAACAAGTTCATCGGCTTCACTTTGATGTTTTGCTTTAACCCCTAGTCTTACCCTTACATACTCTTCAGAAGCATACAAAGCAATAGAAATATCTTTTTGACTTTGAACAATATCATCAATCAAAGTAGCCGCTGCTGATTCACCAATGCCTTGTGTTACTAAGTCGTACGTATAAATTTTCGCTTGGCGATATTTTTCTAAATAAGGTTTTAGTTGATGATCAACTACATAAGTCATCTCTTTAGGTGGTCCAGGAAGATTAACAATCATTTTTTTATCTTTAGACATCACACAACCATTGGCTGTTCCAATAGGATTATCTAACACATAACAATTTTTAGGAAAGTAAGCTTGTTTAAAGTTATTATCACTGACCTTATCTAATTGTGTTACAAAACAACATTTATCATTAACTTTTTTTGCTTCATCTTCATTAAAAATCATTTCTAATCCTAAATATTTTGCGGATAATTCTTTTGTAAGATCATCCTCAGTAGGTCCTAATCCTCCTGTAGTAATGACACAATCACATCCTCTATTAAAAGCAATATCTAAACAATCTAAAAATCTTTGTGGATTATCACCCACCACCGTTTGAAAGAAAACATTAAAACCTAATTCCTTACACATTTTTTGTAAATAAGTTGCATTAGTATTGATAATTTCACCAAGTAATAGTTCAGTTCCTACATTAATAATTTCTACATTCATAACCGTCCTCCTTTACAAAAAAAGAAGCGTAAAACACTTCTAAATTAATGAAAATCCTAAAAAACTAACCACCATCATAATTACACCAGCAAGTAAAACTCCTAGCATAACGGCAATCGTTGTTGATTTAAAATCCATATCTAAAATACTAGCTGCAAGTGTTCCTGTCCATGCACCTGTCCCTGGAAGTGGAATTCCTACAAATAATAATAAAGCAACAAAAGTACTTCTTCCTACTTTCTCTTGAAGTTTCTTTCCACCTCTTTCACCTTTGTCTAAACACCAAGTGAAAAATTTACCAATAACTGGTTTATCACAACCCCATACTAAAACCTTTCTAGCAAATAAGTAAATAAAAGGTACAGGTACCATATTAGCAAGAATACAAACAATATAAGATGGAATAATTGGTAATCCTAATCCTTGAGAAACAGGAATTGCTCCTCTAAGTTCAATTAAAGGTACCATTGATATTAATGCAATATATAAATAATTCATCTAAAATCTCCTTTTTAACATTCTCATTATAACAAACCAAACGGATTTGACAACATCCTTTTATTTTCTACGATATGCAACTTGGTTAAAAGTATACTTGTCTACACGATAATAAGTATACCCATATTCAATACATTTACCATTATGTAAGCATGTAATCGATAAAACTCTAAGCAAAGGTGTCACCGGATCAACTTGTAAATATTTTCCTAGTTCTTCACCCGCTAAAACCGCATCAATTTGTTGATCGGAAAAAGCAATATGTAAATTGAGATCATTTTCAAAATGATTAAATAAAGATGTACTGGATACTTCTAAAGGAATATCTCCTGTTAAATCATAATTACAGTAATCATCTTCAAAACATAAAGGCTCTCCGTTTACAAGTCTTACACGTTTAACGTGCCATACTTTATTATCTTCTAAAGCCATTTCTTTTTTCATTAAATCTGTAGCTTCTTCAAGTTCATTTAAAACAACATGACTTGTACAATCTTCTTTTTTCTTAGCACAATCTTCTGTAACACTGTTTAATCCATCAAAACTTTTAAATCTGGATTTTTTACAAACAAATGAACCTACCTTAGGTACAGAATAAATCACATTTTCATTAATCAACTCTGTTAAAGCTTGGCGCACTGTCATTCGGGTAACACCAAAAAGTTCACACAAAGCATGTTCACTTTCAATTTGTTCATTTTCATTATATTTTTCATCTTCAATATTTTGAATAATATATTCTTTAATCTTGACATATTGTGGTTTTCTTTTCACCATAACATCATCCCCTCGGCTTGTACTATACCATATATAAACATGTTTTGAAAAGAAAAAGAAGCAAATTTCTTTGCTTCTAAATTTCGCTACCTTCAAATTGTGATTGATAAAGTGAGGCATAGAATCCACCTTTTTCTAACAATTCATCATGATTACCAATTTCTACAATATCGCCATCCTTCATGACAATGATTGTATTTGCATCACGAATTGTTGATAAACGATGTGCAATAACAAAACTTGTGCGCCCTTCCATTAATTTTTCCATACCTTTTTGTATAAGAACTTCTGTACGAGTATCGACCGAAGATGTTGCTTCATCTAAAATAAGAATTTTAGGATCTTTTAGAAACGCTCTCGCAATTGTCAATAATTGTTTTTGACCTTGTGAAATATTTGAAGTTTCTTCATCAAGAATCGTATCATAACCATTTTCTAAAGTATTGACAAAGTGATCTACATACGCCATTTCACAAGCATTTCTTACTTCTTCATCACTGGCATCTAGTTTACCATACATTAAGTTTTCTTTAATTGTTCCGTTAAAAAGCCATGTGTCTTGTAAAACCATTCCAAATAAGCTTCTTAAATCATGCCTTGAAAAATCTTTAATATCATGACCATCAATCATAATAGAGCCTTTATTTAATTCATAAAAACGCATTAACAATTTAACAATCGTTGTTTTTCCTGCACCGGTTGGACCAACAATAGCCACCGTTTGCCCAGCATGAACATGCATATTAAAATCATGAATAATTGTTTTTTCTGGAAGATAACCAAAGTTTACTTGATTGAAAGTAACTGAACCATGTAATTTTTCAACTTCATTTTTTTCAATTTTAACTGTTTCAGTTTCTAATTCTTCTTCCTCTAAAAATTCAAATACACGTTCAGCTGCCGCTGCTGTACTTTGTAACATATTCATTGTTTGAGCAAGTTGAGCAATAGGTTGATTGAATTGGCGTACATATTGGATAAATGCTTGAATATCACCAATCGTAATCGTATTACCCCCTGCTAAAAAACCACCTAATAAACAAACACTTACATATCCTAAGTTTCCTACAAAGTTACTTAAAGGTTGCATTAAACCTGATAAAAATTGAGATTTCCATGCTGAATCATAAAGCGCATCATTATATTCATTAAAAGTTTTAACAGAATCTTCTTCCCCATTAAATGCTTTGACAACATCATGAGCACCATACATTTCTTCAATATGTCCATTGACATCCCCTAAACTTTTTTGTTGTCTACTAAAATACTTTTGGGAATGTTTCATAACAAACATAATAAGTAACATGGAAAGTGGTAAAACAAGTACAGCAATCAATGTCATCTTTACAGAGATGGTAAGCATCATAATAAAGATTCCAACAACTGTAACAGAAGATGTAATCACTTGCGATAAACTTTGATTGAGTGATTGAGCAATTGTATCAATATCATTGGTTACCCTACTTAAAGTGTCTCCACTAGAATGTCTATCAAAATAACTTAAAGGCATTTTTGACATCTTCTTAGATAAAGAGCTTCTTAAATCATAAGCAACTTTTTGTGAAATCGAAGATGTAATAAATCCTTGAATAAAACTAAAAAGTGCACTAACAAGATAAAAACCAACAAGAATCAAACAGATCATACCAATATAATCAAAATCAATTCCTCCTGTATTACTTACCTTTGCCATAATTCCTTCAGATAATTTATCTGTTGCTTTAGCAAGAATCTTTGGTCCTACAATCGTAAAAATCGTTGACCCTACCGCAAAAATAATAACAACCGCTAATTTAAAATAATAAGGTTTTAAATAAACAAATAATTTCTTTAATGTTCCTTTAAAATTCTTGGCTTTTTCACCATTTCCTCTCATTCCATGACCCATTGGTCCACGAGGACCTTGTCTTCTTCTTTCATTACTCATGACTTAGTTCCTCCTTAGATAATTGAGAATAAGCAATTTCTTGATAAACTTGACATGATTCCATTAATTCATCATGTGTTCCTTTACCAACAATTTGACCTTCATCAAGGACAATGATTTGATCTGCATCCATAATAGAAGCAATACGTTGTCCTACTAATAAAACTGTACTTTGTGTCTTTTTCACTAGATGATTTAATTCTTGACGAAGTTTAGCATCTGTTTTGAAATCAAGTGCTGAAAAACTATCATCAAAAATATAAATATCTGGATTTTTCGCAATAGCACGAGCAATCGCAAGTCTTTGTTTTTGACCCCCTGAAACATTTGTACCACCTTGTGAAATTTCCGTATCTAAGCGTTCTTCTTTTTGATCAATAAATTCTTTTGCTTGAGCAATACGAATGACTTCTTCTAATTCTTCGTCCGTTGCCTCTGGTGCGCCATATTTTAAATTAGAACGAATTGTTCCTGAAAATAAATTTCCTTTTTGAGGAACAAGTCCAATATGATTACGTAATTCATGTTGTGTCATATCACGAACATCAACACCACTAACTTTAATACTTCCTTTACTAACTTCATAAAAACGAGGAACTAAATTAATAAGCGTCGATTTCCCCGAACCCGTTGAACCGATAAATGCTGTTGTTTGTCCTGGTTTAGCAACAAAATCAATATCTTTTAACACTGGTTCATTTGCTCCTGGATACGCAAAAGAAACATGATTAAATTCAACAAGACCTTTTTTACATTCATCTAAAGCAATTGGATTTGTAGGATCTTGAATTGTCGGCTTAGTTTCAATAATTTCATAAACACGATTAGCAGCAACACTGGCACGAGGTAACATGATAGCAATCATCGCAATCATTAAAAAGGACATAATAATTTGCATTGCGTATTGCATAAAAGCCATCATTTGTCCAATCGCTAAGTTTCCTAAATCAATTTGTTTAGAACCATAATAGACAATCACTAAAGTAACTACATTAAAGATAAACATCATAATTGGCATAATTGAAGCCATTGATCTATTAACAAATAAGTTTAAATTTGTAACATCTTTATTGGCTTTATCAAAACGATCTTCACTATGTTTTTCATTACCAAAAGCACGGATAACAAGCATTCCTGATAAATTTTCACGCATTGTTAAATTTAAACGGTCAATTAAATTTTGAATAATTTTGAATTTTGGCATAACTACAGCAAAAGCAACAGCCATGACTCCAAAAATAACAAGAATAACAACTGCAATAATCCAAGCCATTGAAGGTGAATCTGTTAAAACTTTAATTAAAGCACCAATTCCGATAATTGGAGCAAAACAAACAATACGTAAAAGCATCATTGTTACATTTTGTACTTGGGTAATATCATTTGTTGTACGTGTAATTAATGAAGCTGTAGAAAAATGATTGAATTCTTCATTTGAAAAACTTTCAACTTTTTCAAAGACATCTTTTCTTAAAGCACGAGCGACCCCTGCCCCAACTTTGGTCGCAAAGAATGCAACTGAAATCGCAGCAAGTGTTCCGATTAAAGCAATTCCCAACATCTTTAAACCTGTTTTTAAAATATAATCCGTTTGAACTTTATCAATATCTGCACCTAATTTTTTATATTCCGCTTTAACACCATTACCAGCGGCAATTTTCAAAGTGCTTTCTCCCATGGTATCCATCTTTTTATCAATGTCTTCAAACATCTTTGCTTTTTGACTTTCATCCATAAAAGAAATAGCATCATAAACCGTCATATTTGGCGGTAATTGACCGAATTTCTCTTGATATTCTTTACTAGAAGTATCCATGCTATCAAGAGAAGTAATAAGTAACATCGGTTTCATTAAAATATTTTCTAACTTACTTTCTTCATCACTTGATAAATCTTTTAATTGATATACTGTTTTCCCTTTTGCTTTAGGAAAAGTATCAAGCATCTCTTGATCTACTTTATTGATTTTTTTATAATCGTTTTTTACTGTCTTTTGATCTTTTTGATCAACAAACAATAATAAATGTTGATATGTTTCTTCTGTTAAGACATCTGAAACAGGTGAAGCAAATCCTCCCGCTTGAATTCCTACTGAAACAATATCACTCATATAATCGGGTAAAGTTAATTCTGTTTGTGCTTGTACAAACAATAAACAAATACAAGCTAAGATCAAGTACCAGAATTTCTTTAAATATCCTTTAATCTTGAACATCTAATTCCTCCTTCATCAAACGAATATTCTTTTCAAAGATTTGACAATACGCTTTCATTCTATCTAAATCTTCTTTATTTATTCCTTCAAATAAGCGTGTGGTAAATATTTTCATATCATCTTTACAATTTTTAATTTCTTTGTTTCCCTTTTCCGTAATATGTAATGTGACATTTCTTTTATCATGTCTACTTACAACTTTTTCAATAAAACCTGCTTTTTCTAAACGTTGTAACCTTACTGATAACGTTGCTGGTGTAATTTTCAAACATTCAGCAAGTATTTTTTGATTTGGATGATCAAATCGATCAATAAGAGCTAACAAATAACGTTGCTCAGCTGATAAGCCTTCTATGCTACTTTTTTTACTCGTAAATTCATGAATAATTTTATGAAGAGATTTAAATTGTAGAAAGATCTCTTTAATATCTTCAAATTCCAATGGATCCATAAGACGCCTCCTTTTATTAGTTAGTATGCTAAATATTATAGTTAGTGAACTAATCAATGTCAATATATTTAGTACACTAATTAATTTTTTTATAATGAAAAGTTAAATTCCACTTTAGATATGTCAAAGTTGATTTTAGTCTTTCACAAACTTCCAGTGGATTTTACTCTTACAGTTGAACTTACTTTTACACTTCCTTTGTGGAATTTACTTTTTCTCTTGTATAATTATTATGATATCTGTTTTCTTCTTTCATGAAAGGTCGATCACTATGTCTACCAACAATAAAAATCTACATCTTACTGATCAAGACAGAATCATCATTGAAAAAGGTATCGAAAACGGTTCTACTAAAACCGCTATCGCTTTGACCCTTGGCAGAGACAAATCTACCATCGGCAAAGGAATCATATCTCGCAGATTTCAAACTTACAAATCTTCTTATAATCCTGCATGTGCAAATAAGGATGAATGTTCTCACAATCACGTATG
>UMFS01036192.1_pt1 | contig 12665 bp, 10 predicted proteins | sample 1965071 | NCBI WGS metagenome assembly UMFS01 (sample SAMEA4836052, study PRJEB28245) | human gut metagenome | biome: gut microbiome; material: fecal sample | place: Denmark | collected 2008
CGATTTCCTCGGTGTCCGTCCCGAAAAGCTGCTCCGTGATCGCGGCAAACGTCGTTTCCGAAAGGAACCCCTTCATCGGCCGCAGCACCTTTTTCCGATAGAGGTCCGCGGTTTTCCTGGGGTTCAGTTCGAGGGCGGAGAGACCTGGAACGGATTGAATCGGGGTGACGGAGCTCCCGATCGGCTCATTGAAGAGCTCCGCGAGATTCATGTCCGGATCCATGCTGACGAGAAGCACGCGTTTCCCAAGCCGCGCGAGAAGCACCGCCGTGCCGCTCGCGATCGATGTCTTTCCAGCGCCGACAGGCCCCGTGAAGACGAGATGCTTCGGGGCGTCTTTCAGGTACGCGAGGGCTGCGGCCGCGTCCCGCAGACGCTCCGCTTCCGTTTTCGGGGCGCGCGGCATCCGTGCCGCGGTCACCCGTTTCTTCTTTGCAGCCGTTTTTTCTCCCGTCCGGCGAGTTCGGCGTGAAGGGGCTCCCGCTCCCTTTCCCGTTTTCATGGCTCTCTCCGTTTCTTTTCCCGTCAAAACGATGACCGTGCTTTTGTTTTTTTCAACCCGAAGGTCGTAGGACTATCGTCTGAAGGAATAGGTAGCAATGCTTTAAAGCTGAATATCATAACGCCGAACGTCAAATTTTCAAAGCATAAAAAACCGCGCCCCGGAATCCGGGACGCGGCTGACGGGTGGAGGAGCGAACGGCCTCAGCGTCTTTTATGGTTTCGGTTCCGTGAGTTTCAGGAGCTTCTCAAACCCTACGGGTTCCTCGCGGACGAGCGGCACAATCGCGACGCGCGGTGATTTCGCCTCGATTTCCTCAATCAGCGGGATTTCGGAGGCTGCCCGGCTGCGGAGGATCGGGGTCACCGGGGATGAAGCCGCGAGGCTGCAGTTCACGATATAGGCCCAGGAGTCGATCCCGACATCCCGGAGATTCGCTTCAAGCGACTCCGCTTCCCGCACCGGGGTGGGTTCCGCGACCGTCACGTGAATCATCTTGGTGAGTGTCGGATCCTGAAGGAAGAGGATCGGTGACCGGAAGGCTTCCGGATTTCCGGCCTTCTTTTCCTGCTCCCGCCGATAGCTTTCCGAGAGATCGAGGAAGATCCGTGAGTGGCCGTTCGGCGGGTTATCCATCACGACAAACTGATTCTCGGCTTCACTGAACACCCGGGAGATTGCGGAGAGCACTGCTATTTCCTCGGTGCAGGGGGACCGGAGGTCTTCCTCAAGGAGCGCGCGTCCCGCGGCGTCGAGCCTCGACCCCTGCGTTTCCATGACGTACGCCCGGTACTCTTCGGTTTCCTTCTCGGGGTCGATCCGGGAGACCGTGAGATTGGGGAGCGTGCTGTCAAGCGTTTCCTCAATGTGGGCCGCCGGGTCACAGGTCGAAAGGTGAACTTTGTGCCCGAGTGTCGCGAGGCGAGCCGCGATCGCGGCCGCTATCGTGGTTTTGCCGACACCGCCTTTCCCCAGCATCATGATGAGACCGTGGCCGGACGCGGCGATCTCGTTCACGAGATCCGCGAGCGGCTTTGGGGCGGGAGGATCAAACTCAACATCCTCCACCGGTTCCCCGTCATCCCGAAGGAGTGTGCGGAGATTCGCGGCCCCGACCAGAGTATCGGGTTTCAGCGGCAGGATATCGCGCGGCAGCGCGGGAAGCGGGGCGGGGAGATTCTTAATGACATCGGACTCCCACTCGAAGATCGAGGTGGCGAGCGGCCCCGTTCCGGATTCACTTTCCGGAAGCACTCCGTTCAGCACCAGCGTTTGGTTCACGACTCCCGAGTCCCGCAGCTCGTCCACGGTCCGGGCGGCCTCGCGGACCGATGCCGCGTGAGGCCGGCAGACGGTCACAAAGCGGGGCTTTGTCGGGTTGATGAGAGACTGCATCGCCGCCTGATACTGATGACGCTGCCGCTCAAGCTCCGAATCCGGCGCGAGGTCCGCGCGGTTCTGTACCCGGGCCTCAAGGTAATCGCACCAGGCTCCGAGATGCTTCATCACGAGAAGCGTGTGACCGGAAGGCGCGGTGTCAAAGAGCACGTGATCGTACTGCGACGCCACCGCGGGGCTCGTGATGAGTCCCGTGAATTCATTAAACACCGCGACTTCCGTCGCGTAGGGGCCAGAGAGCTCCTCAATAATCGACGCGATCGCGGATTCGGGGAGGAGATCCCGGATGGGCTTCACGATCTGCTCGCGGTGCGCGAACGCGGCGAGCCGCGGATCAATCTCAATCGCGGAGAGACCGGGAACGGCTTTGATCGGGCAGAGAGTGTTTCCGATCGGCTGCTCAAAGATATCGGAGAGGGAAGACGCGGGGTCGGCGCTGACCAGCAGCACCTGCTTTCCTTCCCGCGTCAGGGCAATCGCCGCGGCCGCGGCGACCGAGGTTTTGCCGGAACCGCCCTTTCCGGTGAAGAAAATCGTTTTCGGGGCGCGGTCAAGGAACCGCAGACCCGCGGTGGAGTCGCCTGACGCCGGTGCCTCGTGGATCACGGAAGGGCGAAGCGCCGCCGCGTGGTAAACCCAGACGGAGCGGGGCTTCTTGGGCGACGCGGCCGCGGCGCAGTCTTCAGGCGTTGGTTTCAGCGACACGCCGAACCACCCGGCGAGCTCTGCCCGCGTCGGATAGCGCCCGTAAAGCACCGGGGAGCCGTTCGCGAGAATATAGGGGAGGTCCTCAGGACCGTGACGCTTCAGGAACATCGATACCCGGTGGTTCAGCGCGAATTCCATCGCGTTCGAGACGAGATTCCAGCGCTCAACCGCGACACCTTTCCGCTTCAGCCATTCGGCGTCAGACGCGAATCGGATCAGGTCCGGGTTCGGGGTGGATTCACCCGCGCCTGTGCTGTCAGCGACCGCCGGGTCGAATACCGTAAGACTCTTCATGAAGTTCTCCGGAAATCCCTAAATAGTGGAGAAATAAAAGCTTTTCGCTGCTCCGGATTCAGCGCCTTTCGGGATCCGCGGTCGGGATGCCCAGGCGCTGGCTTCTTTCACGAGTCCCCTGAAGAGACGTCCCGGGGGTGAAAAAGCAGATCTGAATGAGAGTTTCTGTGTGACAGATGTCAGGCGGGCGGCCGTTCTTTTATTTACCGGCGCTTCCTGCCAGAAACACAGGCGGAAATGGACCGGAGTTACGGGGAAAACATCTTTCCCTCGGATAAAGAGCGACGCTTGCGATGAAGCCATCTGTTCGTGACAGAATCCCGGAAGATCGCTGAAGATAGCCTCCAGATCAGATCAATTCGTTCTTTCTATTTTATAGAAATGAAAGAAAAGAGATCAGGATTTTTTTGACACGAAATTCCCCAATATGGGTAGAAAATACCCGATAACTAAAATGGTTTACGCAAGGATAGGGACACAAAAAAGAGGAACCCCGGAAATTCCGGGATTCCTCCTTCGATTTGCGATTTAAATTTCACCCCGCGAAGGGGTGGGACTTATCTTCAGAGCTTCGCGAGCTCCTCCGCGACCACATAGCCCTCAGTGTAATTGTGTCCGAGGTTGAGTCCGAAGATATCAAGCGGATAGTCGACCGACCCGTAGAAGTTGCCGGCGAGGTTCCCGATCGCGTAGAGACCCGGGATCGGCTTATCGTCCTTATCGAGGCATTCGAGCCGCTCGTTGATTTCGACTCCGGAGCAACCGACCGTGAACCGAACGTGGCGATGGATGCCATAAAACGGACCCACTTCGACCGGGCAGAGGTGATCCGCCGGAACGCCGAATTCGGTATCGGCTCCGGCATGCGCCATCTCGTTATAGCGCTTCACGGTTTCAAGGAACGCCGGAACGTCCTGAATGCGGAGCTTCTTCGCGAGTTCTTCCAGCGTATCCGATTTCCAGGTATCGATCAGGCCTTCCATCACGCCCTTATGCTCGATCTTCTCTTCCGGCATCCAGTTCTTCAGCGACTCGGTGTCTTCCACCGGGAGCCCGAGCTTCTTTGCCTGCTCGATATAGTTCGAGTCAAAGATTTGGCAGTAGTGACCGGCGTCTTCCTTCGAGAGAAGGAAGCAGTTCATGTATTCCATCGGCACCATTTCGCTTGAGAAGCGGCGGCCGGGCGAGGCCTTCACGCGGAGGTACGGGTGACTCATCATCGTCGCGGGACCCGCGTCCATATCGTGGACCATCTTCGTGTGGCCGACGTTTTCCATGCGGCCGCCTGCCCAGACGATCATCTTCTGGCCGTCACCGTCGCGCCCCCGGCGCTTCAGCTCAAGGTTCGTGACATCCGGCAGGTAGTAATCCATCATCCGCTTATCGTTCGCGTAGTCACCGGTGGCCATCACGACACCCTTCTTCGCGTTGAAGCGGATGTATTTTCCGGCGCGGTCCTTGCCGATGACGCCCGTGACGCGGCCTGTCTCATCCTGGATCAGCTGCACGGCGGGAGTCTTGTAGTACACCTTCACGGGGAGGTTCTTCTCCGCCCAGTCGGCGAGCTCCTGCACGGCAACTCCCGTGTTATAGGGCTTCGGCCCGAACACGCAGGTCGTGAAGTTGAGCTTATCCCAGCCTTCCTTCGCGAGGAACGCCTTATGCGGCGTGGTTCCCATATCGACCACCTGGCAGCCCGCTTTCTTCGCGCGGTCGACCATCCAGGAGACGGCGACTCCGGAATTCTTCGCCCAGGTTTCGAGGACGCCCCGCTTCGCGCGGTAATCCGACCCCGCGACGAGAAGCGACACGCAGGCTTCAACCTGCTCAGGATCACTTTTATCGAGGAGAATGCCGGCCCCGAAGTTGCCGCAGGCGGACGCGTAGGATTCCTTCTGCAGCACCGCGACCTTCATTCCGAGCTCACCCGCGCGGATCGCGCAGGGGACACCTGGCGACCCGGCACCCACAACCGCCACATCGCATTCCACGGTTTCGTCGCACTGGGTGATCGGCTCAGGACGCCTGAAAAATTCCAATTCTTCACTCATCTTTCTCTTCACTCCTCATGGACGGACGCTCATTTGATAGCATCCGTATATTGATTGGATCCCCAACACCCACCGTATAGTCTAGGCGCTTTATCGTGCTATAGCGAGGAAATTATTGTGTCAGTTGTAATCATAAAAAACGGTGAGATATCTTATTTTTTCGGATACAGTTAAGGAATTTCAGGAGACGGGTAAAATTGACGGGTCAGGGTGTTTACTTTAGGAGCCGGCGCTATGACGGGCGGCAATACTTTCTGGATTATCTGGGGCGGGGTGCTGGTCCTCTGGCTCGTCCTTCGGTACTTCGCGAAGCAGCGGATGCACCCGGTTCCCGGGATGGAGACGCAGACCTATAAGAAGGCGCAGCTCTATTCCGTTTTCGGGACCACCGCGACCTTCATGTTCGCGCTGGTGCTAGCCACGATCCTTCCGATACAGGGGTTCGCGGGCCGGATCGCGCTCGCGGTTCTCTTTATCTTCGCGGGGCTGCAGGTCACGAAAGCCGCGGTGCAGAAGGTCTGGTGCTGCCCCGTCTGCGGAAAACCGCTCCCCGTGCAGACCGGGCTTCTCGGGGTCGTCGTGATTCCGGTTCAGAAATGCCCGCACTGCGGCACAAGGATTCCGTAACCGGGATTCTTGCCTCAATTCATATATATATCAAATTGAGGGCGGTGTTCCTCCTGAGTCGAGCTGTCAGCTGATAGCCGTTGAATTTAAACGGAAATCTTGACGTTCTTGGCCATGCCATACATTTTGACATAGGTAGAACGAAAAACCGCTACTTTTCGTAGCGGTTTGGTGTTGAGCCGATTTTAGTAAGAGGCTTGCCGAATTTGCTTCTTTGTCGATCGACGTTCCTCAACATACACCTTAACAGTCGATTCGCTCCAAAGTCGGCGATTGCAGATGGTTGTTCGCCCGCGCGGAAATGTTCCATCCTTTATCCTATTGAATAGAGTCGAACGACAACCGCACACCTCTTTAACAGGGCGAATTATCACTTCAAGTGCAAATAGAGGCTCTGATTAAATTGGTGAATGCTGAATTAGAACGATCTTCTGATTTGACTTCGTTTGTCATACGTTAAGACAACATAGCATCAGATGGTTCACAGGCATTGATGCTGATAGCTTTCCATCCTTTGTCGCCTTTTATGGCGATTCCTTCAACAGTCATTTCATCATCTAAGTCTGTCACTGTCACAAGGGGAGGTGGAACGAAAACACTCCTAGTATCAGCCTTTACGAAGGCAAAAGGCTTGCCTACAACTATTTCATATTTGCCCTTAAACTGAGTTTTCAATGTTGCGAGATCCTTTTCAGACTTTGCTATCTCCACAACATTCCATCGAACTCCATCTTAAGTTCTGCGTTGAATACGACGAATGTCCAGGATATCTCCGGGTTCTGCTTTAATGCCCTTTAGACGGTCAAAGGGAATCACTACACCGTTCATGTCAGGGAAGACACAGTAAACACAGTGTTTCGAAGAATTTACATTCTCCACTATGGCAGATTCGGGTTTTATCAGGTCCCACGAAGCACCGTTGAGACGAGCTGACGCTTGAAAAACTTTAAATCGGTCGCCGTCCCATTCTCCTTTGACCTTAATCGGGGAACCTTCTTCTGTTTCAGTCAAGTCGTTCAATGCACGAGCAGAGACTGAGCAGGACAGCACTTTGCCGATTGCATTTTTTATGTAGATATTGAAGAAAGGCTTTCCTATTTTTGTCTTCAGGAGATTTTTTCTTCGTGAATTTATTGCCGAGAATTGCTTCGAACCATGGCAGATTGCCCAGAAGCAATTCATTAGCGCTGGATAGGTATTTTCTATATAAAGCCTTATTGTCTTTAAGGGTAGGAGCAGCGGCGTATTCGGGAATGCCTTCAAGGGCAGCTATATCATCAGGGACATCATGGCCGTAGAATTCAATACCTTCTCTTCCACGATCCGCTTCAAACTTGGCTTCAGGGTACATTTTCCGCTCAACCAGACGGCGAGCTAAATCAAACCGAACTGAAAACCTAAACTTTTCCTCGCCGGGACAAGTGGCTGATTTTACAAGGCATGTAAAAGCATCATCATGTTTACCTTGGGCGATCAAAATTACTGCCAGCAGTGACCAGGCCCAGAATTCGGAACTCTTTTTACGCACTATCTCAAGTGCTTCCTTAAAAGCCAAGTCAGTATCGCCAAGCCACAAATGAATACGACATTCGTACAGAGGGAACCATTCGCCGTACTTACAGGCAGGCATTTCTCTGGCTACCAGTGGAAGAAGCTCATTGGTAAAAAATGCAATTGATTCAGGAGAGGGAGGATTTTCTGCCTTTTTGGCTTCGTCATACGCTTCTTTGCATGCTGCATAGATAGCCTGGACGGCTGTACTGTCATAATCCTCTTTTTTCTCCCAATCAGCTGGAGAGAAGTTTTTAGTCTTCCAAAGCAGTAGGAATATGCCAAATTTGAATTCCTTTTTTAACTCACGTTTCATTCGCAACGCTAAAATTAAAAAATTCGAATTTAAATTAGACGGGAGATCTGTATTATTTAATTTAATGTATCGGTTAATTTCTGATTTAGATTTCAGCCAATCTTTGTTGTTAAAAGCTTCCTTTGCTGATTTATAAAATAACCATGCAAGTCCAGTTTTGGCTTTCAAGTTATTAGGCTGCTCTTTTATTGCACTTAAGTAATAATTTTTTGCTATATCAAAATTTTCTTTTTTTGAGTGAAGTTCGGCAGCATAGAGATTGAAGTTTGTTTGTATTTTGTTAACTCTTTTGTACAGTATATCTTCTTCATCACCGTTGTTGGTTTTAAGTGATAGAAGTTCATTAAAATACTGAAGAGCTGATTCTATTCTATTTTATAAAATCTCTCGGTCTATTAGATTGATAAGGGTCCAACCCACTGCACCTATTTCATAAATATTTGTCAAAGACTGAAAGTTAGGAAACTCTTTCAGACACATTTCATATGCTTCGTCTAAACGTCCTTCTTTTCTAATAGCTGTAATTTCCCGTGTGCTCATAATAATTATCGAATTTCGTTAAATATCGGCTTGATTTCGTTATACAGAGCATGAGATCCAGAATCGAAATCAAATTTTGTGACATTATGATTGCCGTCGTAGTTGAAATCGATTATGGTTCTGCGATCTTCTTTTATGAATAGAATCTCCATTCTGAATTGTGTATGTCGGATTAATGTAACCGATATATTTTGTTTGTCACAATATTGCTTAAGCAGATCTAGGAACTCGTTTAAATTATCATCTCCCAAATCCTGAACGGGTTCAGATGAGGGGAACATATCAAATCGAAGACCTGTCAAGCTTTGAAGGGCTTCAGTAATTTTATTACTTAATTCATTAAGACTTTTGTCTTCAATTCTCGTTATTTTTTTCTTGTTATAGTAAATAACAATTTTGGCGGGTTCTCCCTGATCGTTTGAAAAAAGGTAGTGTTCCTGATACGGATTTCTTTTCGCGTTTATAAACTTAACTGAGTCTTTATCAATAAGAGGCCAAGCTTGATCGAAGATAATCCGGGAATTGCCGTCATTAGGAATAGCTAGACGTTGCCTCTCGGAGGCAAGCTCGGTTTGAGAAACATTAGAAGTTTGAGTATTTTCTGCTTTTAATAAGGTTGCAGAATCCTCAGCAGGGTCACTCAAAATAGGTTTCCAGTCTTGAGAGATCTCTTTGAGTTTATATGGCGTGATATGAGGTTCGTTGACCAAGTAAATGCGCTCGCTAGCACGGGTAATTGCTGTGTAGTACCAACGGAAGAAATCAGAGTGACCTTTTTCTTGGTTCTCAGAAACAATCACTACCCAAGGCCATTCGCTGCCTTGCGACTTGTGGCAGGTAATGGCATATCCATATTTCACAAGAAGACAATTCAGGTACGGGTCATCGCGTCTAGCTTGTTTTATCTGTTCACGGATCTTTTCACGGCTGAGTCCCTCGGGTAGATTTTTGTAGAGTTCCTTGTGTCGATTTTTGAAGTCTTCTCTCAGAGCACACGACAGTTCAAGGTCAAGCTGGGGATCTGACTGGTTAAGATAATTTTCCAGTATGTAGTAATTCCCTGAATGACTTTCATCATAAAAATCAACTTGTCGGTAGACAAGAGTAGTATCAAAATGATGAGTTTCCTTTGTCTTGGGATCTTTAACGTAAAAATTCACACGATGGATTTCAGGTTCATAGACTGTTTTAACCTGAAGAGATTCCCCGTTAAAAAAGTAATCTGTGTTTTGTCGAACTGTCCGATACACCATCAGTCGATCACGCGGGTGAATCGGGGCCTTCGGACTTGAAGTAACGCTTTCTAACCATTTGGTTGTATAGAAAAACGTCAGCGTTTGTTTGAGCAATGATTGCAACAGGCTTTTGAGGTTTATGTTTCCATCCCTCATCAAATATGCTGATAATGTCGTCTTTCTCGGCTTTTCGAACATCGTTGGAAAACTGAATAGCAAGTTTTGAAAAGGAGGAGGTTTCAATGTCTTTATGCAACTCATTGGCTAAAGATAAAACGCCGTTATCTCCTTTTTGGCGTACTACTTCGGTCAGCTTATAGCCTGTTGATTTGAGCTTGTATTCCTCTTCTAAATAAGAAAAATCGAATGCAGGAGAGACTTTTGCGCCGACGGGGGGAAGCTGCGCTTCATCACCGACAAAGATGATTTTGCCGGTAAAGTCAGAGTCAGTAGCGTGGGCGAAGGTCAAAAGATCTTTGAGAAGTTTTCCCGAACCGAATTTAATAGATGAGAGATCGTTGACTGCGTCATCATCGGCATTTTCTGAGTCGCCGATCATGGATGCTTCATCGACTATCAAAATAGGATTTTTCAACTCTTCGGGTAATACTTTCAGCCGTCCTTGTATGCGGGGAAGCTCTGGTTTCTCTAATTCAAACTTTTCAGAAATTTTGTCTTCAATGATTTCGTATATATGGCTGTGAATAGTCTTAGCCGGTAGGCCGGTTTTAGCCATTAATACGTTTGCAGCCTTGCCGGTAGGAGCCAATAACCAGGCATTGCTGTTGCCGGAGCTGAAGAGGTATTCGCATAGCCCTTTCATTAGAGTAGTCTTGCCTGTTCCAGCATAACCATACAGGGCAAAAACACGGGCAGTATTATCGTCAAGGAACCCTTGCAACGCATCGACAGCTTTCTTTTGGTCAGCATTGAGGGTGATATCACCATAGAAGTCAATAAGTCGAAGATCAGGTACATCATTCTGAACGATGCGAGAGATATTTTGTGCAAGTGCCTCGTTTAAAACAGGCTCTTTGTATGAGTCGATGCTGTCGGCGGAATACCCTAAAGTCGTTAACAGCCATTGCCCAAGTTTGTATGCTCGGAAATTATTTTGAATCAGTACGTTAGTTTTTGCGGGCGAGTTCAGGTCATCGTCCGAGTGGTGAACGGTCGAATTGCCGGAAAGCCTAAGGCCTTTGCAATCTCTTGAAATATCGGAAGGAATTGTTTTCGGGAAATTTTTATAAACGAAGTCAAATTTCCCCGCCAGACTCAGTTTCTTGTACTTGCTTACATCATCATTGAGAACTTTAGATATAACTTCATCTATGAATACTTCTAGAAAACGTCGATAGCGGGTGCCTGATGAGAGGTTGTCTTTTCCGATTAACTGTTCCGCGCTTTCTGCCTCTGCGCCCATTTCAGGGAAAAATTGTTTGATCTTTGAAAAATTACCTGTACCACTCATTTTTTGTACCTATCGCGATAACTTCTTTTACTATAGCATTCAGATAAAACGAAATGGGATGGGATGAAACAAAAGCAAGGGAAAAGAATTGAAATGGCTTTTTCAATCTAGGTCTAACTGTGAGCTTCCAAAGGTATCCCATTCCCGCTCATGTTTAGTTAACTAACGATATTGATCTGACCGAAGGCCACCTCATGGGGACTTCGTACGCTGGGGCATTGCTCACATCACGACCGCCATCGTTGCCGCTATTAATGGTTTTGGTGCGTCCGTTCTCTATTTTCATTATTTCCCGCCCGTGCAGAAATTGCCTGCACCCATAACCCATAGCCGTTGCTGATATGGTGAAACTCGCGGCTTCAGTCACTGATCTTCTGCTAAGGGCGATGAGGCGTCTTTTATGAAGACGGGACAGGCGATAGCCATGCTTCGTAATTAGGGCTACATCGTGCTTGACTCACGAATGGTGATCGCAGCGCACGAAGAATACGTTCGAAAGCCATCGGATCTGATCGCAGGGGGTTCCGACAAGGAAGCTCTGCCAGGTGGCTATGTGCCTCCCAATATCCTAGGCGGACAAATTCCCCATGCGAATGCCAAGTAAGTTCCTCTCATTGGGAGAACGGTTCGCGCTCGTCCTCGCCTCGATCCTCCCGATGCAGGGGTTCGCGGGCCGCGTCGCGCTCGAGGTCCTCTTTATCTTCGCGGGGCTGCAGGTGACAAAAGCCGCGGCGCGGAAGGTCTGGTGCTGCCCGGTCTGCGGAAAACCGCTCCCCGTTCAGACCGGGATTTTCGGCGTGGTCGTGATCCCGGTTCAGAAGTGCCCGCACAGCGGAAGGAAAATTCCGTAATCCGGTTTCCTCTCCAATTCATATACATCAATTGAAGACGGCGTTCCTGCCGAAAGCCGCCTGATTTCACACCTGAAAACGCCTCCGGTTCATCCCCGGAGGCGTTGATTTATGGGCGTTTCAGACTTTTCGCTCCAGGTCTTTTGGCCGTTCTCCCCTGGAAAACCGATTTCCGTATTTTTCCCAAATCATATATATGAATTCGGAAGCCCTCGTTTTTTGGGGTTACCCTTTGGGAAAATTTTCCGTGTCAGGAGATCTCCCGCAAGACAACGTTCCCTCTCTCTACGGCGGGAGATCTCCATTACGGAAAGGAAAAGAAAATGGCTGATAACTTTGATTCGTACGTTCCTGAGATGGTGGCGACCCGCCGGAAGTTTCATGCCCGTCCGGAGCTCGGCTGGACCGAGTTCGAGACGACGGCGACTGTGATCACGCGGCTTCGGGCTCTGGGGTATCAGGTGCTCTGCGGGACGCAGGTCGTGAAACCGGAGGCGGTGCTCGGGCGTGACGAGAAACTCGTCGCCGCGGCGATTGAGCGCGCGAAGTCAGCCGGGGTGTCGGACGACCTCCTCTCCGAAATGGGCGGCTACACGGGCGCGGTGGGGATTCTGGACACTGGCCGTCCCGGTCCGACGCTTGCTTTCCGCTTTGATATGGACGCGCTCCCGATTCAGGAGCTGCAGGATCCGGCGGTTCACCTGCCGGCGAAAGAAGGGTTCGCGTCGACGTTCAAAGGCGTGATGCACGCCTGCGGTCACGACGCTCACACCGCGGTAGGTCTCGGGGTCGCCCGGTGGCTGATGGACCATAAGGATGAGCTCGTTGGCAAAGTGAAGCTCATTTTCCAGCCGTCCGAAGAAGGGACGCGCGGTTCGAGCCCGATGACCGCGGCTGGTGTCGTGGATGACGTTGATTGGTTCTTCGGCGGTCATATCGGCACTGAATGCCATTCGCACGAAGTCGGTGTCTGTCACGACGTGTTCCTCGCGACCGTCAAGTTTGATGTGGACTTCACGGGGCTGGAGTCCCACGCGGGCGCGGCTCCGGAAAAGGGCCGCAGCGCGCTGCTTGCCGCCGCGAACGCCGCGGTGATGCTTTCCGCGATCAGCCGCACGTCT
>UMFS01040436.1_pt1 | contig 12613 bp, 13 predicted proteins | sample 1965071 | NCBI WGS metagenome assembly UMFS01 (sample SAMEA4836052, study PRJEB28245) | human gut metagenome | biome: gut microbiome; material: fecal sample | place: Denmark | collected 2008
CAAACAACACTAACATTTGTATCGCGGATTGGCTTCGGACAGTGAAAAGAACAAATGAATGGGCTTTTCCTGATTGGGCGCATACAGCCTTTCCATAATGAACATTCTGAAAACCATACATTCCCTGCTGCGTAGTCTGAACGCAAGAGCTATGACGATTTCAAGGCTGTACACCATGTAACGTGTCCCGTCTTCCTGTCTGATGTAGCACATTGTTGTTTCTTCCAACAGTTCATGATTCTTAAAAATATCACGGATAGCCTTGCGGATGTCACAACAGAATACCATAAACAGGTCTGACATTTCCTGCTGTGTCATCCAAACAGGATCGGTCGGTATCGTGACCATTCCTATTTCACTAATTGTAATGATTCCTCGTTCCATGTTTGTATTATTTTTCATTTGTCAGAATTTCGTTTACATTCCTTTTTCCAGCCGCTGTAATTGCCACATTTGAATACACGTGAGGGCATCCCGTCATCAGGCAAGGAGAACTTGCCTTTGGTCGTTTCGGACAATACAGCCAAATCCCGGCTTACTTTCTGGTTGGTGATTTCCGCATAGATTTGGGTCGTCCGAATGGAGGAATGTCCCATCATCTTGCTGATGCTCTCTATCGGAACACCGTTGTTCAGACAAATCAGTGTTGCGAAGGAGTGTCGGCTTTGATAGTAGGTAAGGTGGCATTCCAAGCCGCATTGTTCGGCAATCATTTTCAGGCTACGGTTGAGGTTTCCGGTAATTGGCACATAAAACAGCTTACCGTCTTTTCCTTCTCCGCGATACTTTTCAATGATGCGCAGGGGGATATCTAACAACTTGATATGACACTCCGCTTTGGTTTTCTGTCGGGCAATGTGAATCCACTTGCTGCCATCCTCTTTCGTGATGATGTTGTCCTCTGTTAGGTTAGCCAAGTCAGCCCTCCCGATACCCGTAAAAGTCGAAAAGACGAAAAGGTCTCTCGTATGGCAAAGCCTGTATGTAGGCAGTTTAGCATTCAACAGCTTTTCAAACTGCTCGCCCGTCAGGTAGCGGTGGTTTACCGGGACTTTCTCAATCTTATGTCCTGCAAACGGGTCGCGTTTGAGGATATGCTTCTTCAGGGCGAGCCGAGTCATCTTGTGTAGCAGAATGAGATAGTCGTTGTATGCCGACACTTTCAATTTAAGTACGGTGGAAAGATAGAATGTGAAGTCTGTCATAAAGCGCATGGTCAGCGAACGCAATGGCATGTCCTCCATGTCATACTTGTACTTCATAAAATTGTGGATATGCTTGCGTGTGGTCAGGTATCGGATATAACTGTGCCTTGTCCTGTCAATGCCCACACGTTTGGCGTATTCCTCATTATGTTCGTCCATCAATGCGAGAAGGGTTTCTTTTACCTGCGACTTACCAGTTACGGCATTCTTGATGATTTCAGCCGACACGAAGCCATAGCTGTCCACATTTTCCTTATAGGCGATACGGGCTTTGGCTTCCAATGCGGACAAGGTATCGTTCAATCTGAACAACTCCTTTTTCTTCTCGCCTGCAAGGTTTTCCTTGCGTCCGTCCATAATTGCCTTGCCTGCATCGGCATCCCAATATACAGGTTCAATTTCCAATCCTGTGGAATACTGACTCACCTTGCCGTCAAGGGTAATACGTCCCATAATGGGGCATTTGCCGTTTTTCTTTACCTTTTGTCGGTTGATGTAAAACAATAGTTTGAACGTACTTCGCATGACTTATCCCTCCATCATTTGTTTAACAATAGCCCTTTGTTTCCAACTTGGATTGACCCTGCGCCGGGTGTTATCTTTGCGTATTGTGGAAGGGGCTGCATCAATCCCGAACAGGGAGAACTTGTCGCCAATGGCATCATTCAGCCTGTCCACGTCACGGTCAATCTTGTCCTGCGTGACTTTCGCGTACCGTTGTGTAGTCTTGATATGTTTGTGTCCCATGATTTTACTTACCGTTTCGATAGGAATACCTTGTGAAAGACATATTATGCTGCCGAATGTATGTCTGGCTTGATGAAATGAAATCGGACGGTTGATACCGCACATCACAGCCATTTTCTTCAGATGAATGTTCATGCTCTCCTTCGTAAGCATAGGCAGCAGCCTGCCTGCGGCATCCATGCCCTTGTATTTTTCCAATATGGCGAGCGGTATTTCCATCAGCCTTATACATTCGGGTGTACCCGTTTTCTGACGCTCGGTGTGAATCCACAAGCTTCCGTCCTCGGCTTTTACGAGGTTCTTCTCCGTCAATGCCCTCATGTCGCAGTAACAGATGCCCGTCCAGCATGAAAACAGGAACATGTCCCTTGTGAAGTTACGGTTGGGCGTGTCGTAAGTCATGTTGGCAAACTTACCCAGTTCCTCTTCCGTAAGGTACATCTGCTTGAACTCCGGCTTTTGTGGTCTGTAACCTTTGAACGGGCTGAACGGAATAATGCCACGGAACACGGCAAGCATCATCACGCTTTTCAGGCGGTTTACATGTCCGAGTATGGTCTTGGGCATAAAACGCTTGACGGTGCGCATATACATATCGAAATCCTCGATGAAATTCTCGTCCATCTGCTTGACAGGCATGTCTGAAAGACGGTACTTGTCTTTCAGAAACGTGGCGAGATGGCGGTAAGTATTCGTGTAATGGTAATAGCTGGTTACGGAACGGTTCACGCCCACACGTAAGGCATATTCCTCATTATGCTCCGTAAACAGTTTCATGATGGTGTCCTGTGCTTCCGCCAGCCCTTGATAAGCGTTCTTAACTTCCTCTGCCGAAACTACTTCTTTAATGTCCTTCAGTTCGTTGAACCGTTGTCGGAGTAGAAGCAACGTGCGTTCAATCTCACGGTTTGCCATAACCGTCATTTTACTCTTGCCCGTACACCGTTGTGCTGTGGCGTTCCACAACTTGGCATTTACCTTGAGTTTGCAGGAAAACTGTGCGATGGAGTTCTGTTTTCCCTTGACGGATATTCTGCCCATGAGGGGAGACAGCCCGTCCTTGTCCTGTCCGCTGCGTTTGATGTAAAGCAGTACTTTCATTTCTGTCTTCATTGTCATAACTTTTTGGTTGCAATATTAATGATACATTGCTGACCGACAGAATTGGAAATAGGGCAGAACGGTGCAAACAGAACGGACACAGCTAAATCTGCTGATTTGAAGCCATTGCCACACGTATAATGCTTGTTTACAAGCATTAGGAATGCTGTTTTTCAGGCTTTAAGCTGGTAGCAGGACAGGTAATGACTTGGTAGCGGAAACCTTGCATTATCCTGCCTTTCCTTGCTGTTTGGCTGTAATGGCAAACAACCGCAAAACCGTTGTTTTACAACGCGTTCCGTTTGATTCTCTTTATTCCAATCTCCCTTGCTTTGATGCTTCTTTCTTGCTTCACAGGATTGGCATTCATTGATGTGCAACAACTGGCACCGGAACATATCGTGGAGGATTCCAATGGCAATCTTTGGATCCGTAAGCCTCGACAGAAAACGAAGAATATGTGCAACATCCCCTTACTTGATATTCCACTGGAGATTCTCCGCAAATACGCAAAGCATCCGGCTTGCCAAAAGAAAAACAGTCTGCTTCCTGTGCCTTGTAATCAGAAGATGAATAGTTACTTGAAAGAAATCGCAGACTTGTGTCTGATAAACAAGACCTTGACCACCCATGTGGCAAGACACTCGTATGCGACCTCAGTTTGCCTTGCCAATGGCGTGAGTATTGAGAATGTAGCGAAAATGCTCGGTCATACCAACATCAAAATGACACAGCACTATGCCCGTGTACTTGACTCCTCTATTCTGCGAGATATGAATAATGTAAAGAACGTGATGGCAAAAGTAATGCAATAGGTATGGAAAGAGGAGTAATAACAATCAGTGAAACGGGTGTGGTCACTATGCCTACTGCACCTGTATGGATGACCAAGTTTGAGATTGCCGACCTATTCGGTGTATTCTCGTGCGACATTCGCAAGGCGATTCATTCCATCTACAAGAACAAGGAACTGGACGAGGTTAAAACGCAGAAGTATGTCAGGCAGCCGGATGGTATCGGTTATGACACTTATAACATTGAAATGATTATAGCCATTGCATTCAAAGTATGCAGTAAAGAAAGTGCATTGTTCAGACGGTTTGTAATAACTGAAATCAGCACCACCAAAAGAGAAACACCTATCACATTGTTTGTTTCCTATGGCAGATGTAGTAACCTATGGTATAATTGAGTCCATTCCGCCAACCACTCGTTTCCGATGTCGGATGCAAAGGTAGCGTATGGCTTTGACATCAGAGGTAAGGTCAGACGGCAATGCCGTTTCGGGAAGAATCTTCCTCAAACAAGTTTGAGCGTATTCAACCCGAAAACCTTGTCACTGCCCGCCACACGATTGAAAGGCATCCGGCAACGGGAACAAGCGACTGACGGTAAAATCAGATTACAGCCTGTCGGTAGGCGGAGCAGTAACCGTCATTCAGCATCCTTTCGATGTCGGATTCACGGTAGAGGATTTTGCCGCCCAACTGGATATAGGCGATACGTCCTTCGTTGCGGTAGTCTTGAAGTGTCCGGCGGCTCACCTTCAACCGTGCCGACACCTCTTTGTCGGTAAAGAAACGTTCGCCTCCTAATGTCGGGCGGTAGTTGGCGGTCAGATGCTCGAAACGGCCAAGCAGACTGTCGAGGCTGCTCATGAAGTGGATTATCCACTCGTTGTCTTTGTTGATCAGTTCGTTCATATTACTCTGGATTTAGTAGGTTTATGTTATTACTTTATTCAGTTATCAGATTGTTTTACCTTTGAACTTTGCTTCCTTTCTCCTATCCTCAATGACAGAAACGATGCGCTCCACATCTTCGGGACGGTAGTAGGTCTTGTGATTGATTTGGCTGTATGCCAATGTTCCATTATCTCGGAGCGTTTGCAACGTGCGTGGACTGATGTTGAGCATCCGACACACGTCTTGATTGTCCATCCACTCACTCATTCTCTTTTCTCCATGCCGTTGGCAGATAACCTCCATGCGGCTAACGAAGCGGTTGAACCTTGCGACCATTGCCTCAAAAGTTCTTTTTTCGATTGATACAATTTCCATAATGTATTCCTTTTGTTGTTTCTTTTGCTACAAAGGAATATATAATCCATTGTCGGGCAATCGTTTTCCTGAAAGTGGCAGCGTGTTGCGTTGATATGGTAGTCATTGTCCTATATCACATTTTCAAATTAGTATTGAAAGTCCGATTACATATCAACTCATCAATACAGAGAACTTTGTAGATAAAAAATATATCAAACTTACCAGTCAGCCGTATTATCAGCCATACGACTTATCAATTATACATACGGCTGATGAAGCATATTATGGGTCATATGACATTATGGTCAGTTGAATTAACGTATGACCATACATACGTTTTATCAGTTAAACTCAAAGGTAACTTCGTATGATAAGTTATCTTATAAAAGTATCTTTCTCTGTCAATGCTTCAAATGATTTTTGTGTTCACTTGAACACAGCAAGGTATGTTTTGGGCTGCTCAAAATACTTCGAGCAGCTCAAAACGCCTTGTCCTTACAGGAAACTGGATTTCCTCCGAAGTCGGAAATCCTTTCAAATCAGCGATGCCATTTTTACTCTTTTGAATGGTCTGAATTATTCTTTATCCACTCTTTTGCTAATTCTGTGAGTCTGTATTTTTGCTTCGGATGATTGGGCTGTTCAGGATACATTGGTTCAATTGCATCATCTTCCAACGCAGGAAGAAAATAATTTTTCCAGAATGATGTACGATGTTTGAATCCCATATTGGACATAATTTCATTCATCGCCATATAGTCGTCACTCATTGAAAGAATCATTTCTTGAACTTGAGCGGTACTTGGTCGGTAGTTGAGCGGTACTTGTCCTCTTTAGTTGCTTTTTTATCCTCCTTGTCTATCTTTGTTGTATCGGATGCGAAATAAGGTCGCATGAAAGTAATAGTAACAAAGCCACCATCAGAAGACCATGTGGGGGATTCCACACCTTGTGCCTGACAAGCATCCATGATACGCTTTGCACCACTCCCCCAGTTTTCCAGATAAGTCATCCGATAAAGTGCTTCCGCCACTTTCAGGTTATGCGGATATGACTCGTGAGGCTCCTTTATGTTTTCAGGTGTTATCTGAGGTGGAAATGTACCAGGACTAGCTATTTCTATACGGTCATCATAGATGGCAAGACTGATAGTCAGATTATATCTTTCCCAATGACGGTGGCAAAGGGCATTGATAAGGGCCTCACGCAACGCATTATAAGGCACTTCAAGCTGCTCCTCCCGTTCCAAACTATGATTGGTGATTCTACCACTGAGAGAAAGATGCTTGAAACAGAACGTAACTCCGGCATCTAAAAGTTGGAAGAAATTACCTTCAGCACGTTGATTGTCTCGGAACATATTTTTATTCGTACCCACAAACCGAGCCATTCTTAGCGTAAATTACGGATACTCGTCTATGTTATTGGAAAACAGCAATACCGCACCATTAGTCGGCACGCCATTCTTAAGCAATTTCCATTTTGAAGGAATATCTCCGGTCGGTTCATACAATGCCGACTCAGGAATACGTCCACCGTCAATACCTCGCCGGATGCAGTTGCGAATCAGGTTTTCATCAAGGTCTGCCAATGCCACACTGTCAGCTGCCAACCTTTCCCACGCATACATCTGTGGTTGGTGAGCCCGGATTCGTTCATCGTACATATCTTGCGGCATGACCTTCGTTGTACTTTCAACTTTATAATACGGACAACCGTGGAATGTGTGTGGACGTTCACCCCATACCCAACCGTCAAAGTGCATGACAATAACTTGATAGCCCGGACGCTCTGGCACATCAACATACGTCACTCGTACATCTACCGCAGGTTCCAGACCTGTCAAAGCCTGAGCAATCTCTTGCTGTGTCTTGTCTGTCACTTCTTGCCCGATTATCTTCAGAGACTTCGGTGCAACACCAAAAATAAGCCAACCGCCTTCGGTGTTCAAGAAGGCGCATGCCGAATGCATACCGTCTTTTAACTCACCGGTACTCTTCTTCAGTTCCAGAGTCCGTGACTCGTCGAAAGCTATCAGTTTCTTTATATCGTCAATTGTCATTGGTAGAGTTCTCTTTATTTATATCAATTCCGTAATAAGAATATTTATCGCTATATCATACTTACTTATGTTGAAATATACAGTCTTCTAATTCTTTATAAACTTCCATGTCTGGTGTCACAAATTTCGACAACTCTATTTTAAACCTTTCTGGATTCACATTGACTTGTAGATTGCAAAAGTTTTTAATTCGTCCAGTTGCGTCTTTTACATGTTGGTTCACAATGTCAGTAACAAAAGAATCATACTCATTTTCAGCGAATTCTAATCCATTGGCCTTACAATACTTCTTTAATACGGATTTGTCATAGAGATAGTTCTCAAGTTCCCACCGTTTAATAACTCTATGGTTATCACTATTCAGCGAAAGATACTGTTGTCTATCAGTTTCATTGTTTAATACTCCTGATGACATATCACGATCTTTACATACCCAAATTTCTAAATCTGGGAACACTTTAGATAATACGACAAAAGCGATTTGGCTTCTTTGATCTAATTCGGTATTTCCTCCGCTTGAGATGAATAATGTATCTGGATATTTCTCTCCAAAGATATTATTAAAAACTTGAGCATCCATTCCTCTTTCCAACCCTGCTCTTCCTGGTTTATCTTTGCCTTCACAGTATATAATCCTTTTAGGACTGATTAGTCCTGTTAAATCATCGAGGGCAGTTGCAAATATTCGCCCCCAATGACTTCTACTTTTAATGATTGGACATAATGTTTGTTCAGTTGAAGCCCATGGTACATCCGTTTTAAACTCTATAATCTGACTCAGATCTTTCAGTTCTTCTTGTAAAGCTCTTAAAAAGCCAATGCTGTGGGTCGCTAGCCATAATTGACAATTATCCCCTATTAATCGATTAATTTCAATTAATAGTTTTCTCTGTATAGATGTATTTATATGCAGTTCTGGTTCATCAATAATGAATATAGTATTATCATATTCTTCCTTTCTTAAGTATAGGTCGAGGAGAATATCAACAACTTCTTTCTCACCTGCGGACAAAACATTATATTCAAATTCGGCTCCATTGTAATCAGATTTTGTAAAATACAATGTTCCTTTGTTATCTTCAATATCTCCCAAACTTGTAATCTCCAAATCAAGACAATTTTCAATAGACTGATTAAGTTCACCAATAATATGTCTTTTTGCTTCACTTGGTTTACAATCTTGGGCATGCAAATAACGGTTGTATTTAATATTAAGTCTTCGGTAATTCTCTTCCATTTTATCATCAATGTCAGACGATAAAGACGCTCCATAATTATTCAATCTTAATTCTTGAACAGCATGAGTTGACGTTATCTTAAGATTGCTATTATAGCGATAAGGACTTCTAAAAGAAAAAATTGTATTCTCTTTTCCTTGCTGTCTTTTCTTATTCATAACGTCATAGTAACTACCTTCAATAAATTCTATCTGAATGTTAGCATAGTCATATGAAGGAGATTGCTCCATAGAATGGAAATGAAAATCTTTTGAACCTTTATTGCCTATGATGGATACATAAGCAGAATGCAGAAAGAGCATTCCATCAAAAACGCTACTCTTTCCACATCCATTCGGTCCAACTAAAGCGATAATTCTCTGTGGATTCTCCCCCAAATCGATAGTCAGCGAGTGAAATCGCTTGTATTTATTCAGTATTATCTTTTTTATTTTCATGATAATTTTGGCATTTCTTGGATTATTTCACCTTTGAGGAGTTTGCCATTGGCGTGTTTATTACGTTTAATACCATCGGCTCCCCACGTTCCCCACTGCTTAAAAAAGAATCGTGCTCCCTGTTCTTCGACTTTATTTTTGATATTCAAAGCCCAAGATTCTTGCATCGGTCGAGCTTGTGGACCACTTTCTCCACCTACAATAACCCAATCGATACCGGTAAGGTTGAGTTCACCAAGGTCTTCAACCAATGGTTCACAAGACAGAAATTTTACGGTTGCAGGCAAATCCCGTAGAAAGTCAATTCTGAATCGTGATGATTGCGCTTCGACAGTAACACCAAGCCATACATTTGTCGGGACATTTCGAGAGGCAAAATACTCCGCCATACGTTCTGCTCGTTTGGTGAGAATCTGGTATCTATGTTGAGGTGTACGTTCAATTACCGCAAACATTTTATCTATGAACTCAAATGGCACATCTTCATGAAAAATATCGCTCATTGAGCAAACGAATATATTGTGATTACCTTTCCAACTCAAAGGTTCCTTCAAGCACCTTTCATGAAGAGTGACTTTAAATCCATTAGCGTACTTTTCTTGCCCCATTGCTTTTAAACGGCGAGACATCACTTCTGCATAGCAATGTAAGCACCCTGTAGACTTCTTTGTACATCCTGTAATCGGATTCCAAGTTTTATCAGTCCATTCTATTTTAGTTGTTTTCATAAAACTTCAATTTTATATTCTTCAACTTTATGAATATTAGAACTTTGTTTATTAAACTTTCCTTGAATTGCCACTTTCTTTTGTGCAACAAGGGTATTCACAGCTTCGATAAATAAATTTGGCTCACAACCACATGACAAAACCCATTTCAATCCTTCCACATTGGATTTTATCTTACCATTCAAAATCAATCGTAATAATTCATCCTTAATTCTTAACTTTTTCGCTGTATTTGTTGGGTCATAAAACAATGAATCTTTCTCAAAATCATTGTCTATGTTGCAATTTGATTCACCTGAATTTTTATCCTCCATCCAACATACCTTAACAAACTTCTCCATGCCTAAAGTATGACTTGTTCCGAATATTAACCCATAGTAATTAGTACCTTTCTGTATTGTGAAGTGATGAATATAATACTCCTTATCCGCAGGAATCAGATTGCGGAAATAGTCTGCAATAATTCGATGACATTCCTTCGGCTTTTTTCCTCAAAATCAAGTTTGTTCGTGTCAATATATGCTTTTACTGCTCCCACATTTTTAAATCGCTTAATGAATGAGGAAGATATAAAGAAAATGAAATCCGTCAAAGGAGAAGTCACCAACTTTATAAACACATCCTTGGTAATCTGTGAAAATCCATATTGGTCTAATAATACGAATTTAGCATAGTTCTTATTTGCAAGAATTCTATCAAATTGTTCGTTTTTCATAATTTCCTCAAAAGAAGAGTCTCTACAATAAATAGCATTTGAATAGATACACTTTTCAAGAGAACAACCTGGGTTGCATTTTAGTAGAAAATCATCTTTTGCCTTATCAAGCAACTCTTTCTTTTCTTTTTCTTTCTCGTTAAACCCAAAGGCTACGTACTTATTATTCTTTGCTAAAGCCTTGCAATGCTGCCGTTCATCCCCCCGAGCTTCTTCTAAAAGAATAATTGGAGAACCAGGATTTCCTTTAGAATCAGCTCCACTACCTGCAAACATGTCATATATAAATATTTTCTTTATGCTTGGATGATGAACAAATACAGGAAACCATTCCCTAAAACATCTACGAAAGATATCAAGTTTTAACATTGTAGCCTCAGGGAACGGCTGTTTATTTATATCTTTTTTTGCCATTTTATTACTATATTATTTCTATTTCAAATACTTATCCAAAATCGCCTGCTTGCGCTCTTCGCTACTGCTAATTAAAGTTTTAGCTTCAGCTATCTTAACTTCACATTCAAGAACTTTGTCAACAACATCTTTTTGAACATCAATATCTGGAACTGTTATTTCTAATGCACGCACCCGCTCTGTTGATGCACGATTTGCACGTGAGAACCGTTCTTGTTCCCCTGCTTTTAAAAGAGGGTATGTCAAGTATTTCGGAAGAATCTCAGTTTCATCAAGAACTCTGATTACTCCACAATGGTCTGTGGGAGCAAAAAGAATGTCTTTTTCGATGTAATTTACCATCCAATCACCATCAATACCCCAAAGAACAGAAGGAACAGAAAAATCATCTAATACGGAATGATTGATTCGTCCAAACTCGTCATGCACGTTAGCACTTACAACCTTGTATTGTCCGTCTTGCACAATCTCATTTGAAACAACACGCCTGCCAATTGACAGATTAAAAATACGAGAATCGCTAAGTCTCAATGCTTTTATCGCATTTTTTGCGGCATGGAAGAATGCCTTGTCTATTTCTGATTCAAGTTGGGCAATTTGTACTTTTGCTTCTTCCACTTCTTTATTAACCGCATCACAATCATTTACGATTTTTTCAATCACTCTATTTGGTGCATCAGGAATGGGCATTTGCTCATAAAAATATTGCGGAACTCGTCGATGTCCACTTGCCCCTGTCATATTTGATGCCGCCACTTTACGGACATATTCACGATTAATAAATTCCCAAACATATTTTGCTTTTTCCTTAATTTGCTGCACGAATAACATGAAACTCTGTACTTCCAAAACCGATTTGATTAGTTAGGTTTTCTGCCAAAGCACATTTCCCATTCTCCATACATGGAGTAATTTTAGCAACCAGCACATCATTTTCTCTAAAATTCGTATAGCCACCTGATGATATTTCAGATAAAGGACGGTCAACTTTATTATCTATTGTTCCTAATCCTAACGAAGACATTTCTACAAAAGAAGCTAATGTTTTGCCGTCAATATCGCGAAATTCATCTCTTGAAGGATTGATTTCTATAACAAACTTTCTTAAAGGTATTGTTTCATATTTACTTTCAATATTGATTTGAAGAGCTACACTTGTCTTTATCGCCTTATCAAACGCAGTACGTTTAAAATCTATCATATCCACAAGTCTTGCTTGTGAAACGTATTCGGACAAATTCTCTGGAACAACAACATCTTCACCTAAGAAGTTCTGACGAATCAATGTATTGATTTTCATCGGGTCGTATAAATCATCTGGATTGAACAATGGTGTGCGTATTCCATTTATACCACGAATCTGCTGAACTGTATCATCGTCGTCACTTTCATCATCATTTTCTGATTTAGACTTCGTCAAGTGCAAATATTCTATTCCCTCGTTGCCTTTGCTGTCGCTCCATTCGTAACCAAGGAATTTCTTTATTGTAGCCGTCGTTGTTGGAGACTTTACTATAAGAACTGGAGTATTAACCGTAAATGCCAACAAGAAAATATAGACTTTTTCTTGTTCTATGGAAACAATAAAATTGTGTAACGCCTTTTTCTTCTCAGCATTCTTCTGGGTATCAGTCTGCTTACGGAAAGCTTGCGTTTTACTTCTTGCACGGAAACGATTGCGAATGTCTTTCGCAGCATCACAAACTCCCTTCATTGCATTGCGGTCGGTGCTGTCAAAAGATTCACTATAGGCTCTGAACACTTCTGTTTCCGCCAGAGTTTCGTTAATAATCCCATCTTTAAGGAATGTACGGTAATCTTCAAGTCTATATCCGCAATGGTCACAATAAGCTTGTAGCATGTGCCCGTCTTGATAAATGTCTTCTACATTGTCACTTGTTGCAAACCAAGTTTTGACGCGGTT
>UMFS01024926.1_pt1 | contig 12582 bp, 13 predicted proteins | sample 1965071 | NCBI WGS metagenome assembly UMFS01 (sample SAMEA4836052, study PRJEB28245) | human gut metagenome | biome: gut microbiome; material: fecal sample | place: Denmark | collected 2008
GTACGCAACGACATTTGATAAGCCGTACCTGCTATATGAATTTGAGGACGGTACAAAATTTTATGAGCGCATAGATGCACACGCATTAGACGGTGCGGATATGTCAGATGTAATTATGCAATACGACCATGAGGGGCGTGTATTTGCAAGAGAATCAAATAACACATTGATTCTGATACCAGATCACAAAGGGCTTTTAATAGCTGCGGATTTGAGTAAAACAGATTTAGCCAGAGGGTTGTACCAAGATATAGAGGCTGGAATGATTACGAAAATGTCATGGGCATTTACAGTATCAGAAGAAAGTTACGACAGAGCTACACGCACAAGAACAATTTTAAAAATTAAAAAGGTATATGATGTATCAGCCGTAAGCATACCTGCCAATGGCGATACTGAAATAGCAGCCCGTAATTTTGCGAGTAGGAGTTACGAAGCAGAAAAGCAGGAGAGGCTTAAAAGACGGATTGCAATACTAAAGATGCAGGCAAGCATATAAAACCCAAAAAAGAGGAGATTAAAAACATGAGATTAAAAGAAATTGAGCAGAGATTAGCTGCAATCAGAACAGAATTAACAACCAGAGGCGCAGACATGACAGACGAAGAGGTAGCAACTCTGGAACAGGAAGTAACAGACTTACAGGAAGAAAGAAAAGGATTGCTGGCGGCGCAGGAGCGCAGAAAAAAACTGTTAGAGAATATTGCAGCAGGCAACCCGGTAGACGATAACGGAAACGGCGCAGAACCAACTTTACTGCGTAATTTCAATGGAGCAAATGGCGCAGGAGAGCCGGGAAACGGAGAAAATCAAAACGGGGACAAATACGGTAGCATGGCATACAGAAAAGCATTTATGCAGTATGTATGCAGAGGTACAGCAATCCCGGCAGAGTACAGAAGCGATGCAATCAGTACCACAACAGACGTAGGCGCAACAATTCCGACAACTGTATTAAATCAGATTGTAGAAAAACTGGAAAATACGGGTATGATTCTTGCACTGGTTACAAGAACAGCGTACAAGGGCGGTGTATCTATCCCGGTATCCACTGTTAAGCCAACAGCAACATGGGTAAATGAGGGAGCAGGCAGTGATAAGCAGAAAAAGGATATTACAAAGGACGGCATGATTACTTTCGCATACCATAAACTGCGTTGCGCTGTAGCGGTATCCTTAGAGGTTGATACAATGGCAATCAGTGCATTTGAAACATTGCTGATTAACAATATTGTTGAGGCAATGACAAAAGCACTGGAACAGTCAATTATTGACGGAAACGGTACAGGAAAGCCAAAGGGAATTTTGGCAGAAACACCAGCCGAGGGGCAGACTGTAAAAAGCGCAGCACCTGCATACGCTGATTTAATTGCGGCAGAGGCAGCATTACCGCAGGCATACGAAAATGGTGCAGTGTGGTGTATGAGTAAAAAAACGTTTATGAGCTACTACGGGCTGACAGATACAAACGGGCAGCCGATTGGTAGAGTAAATTATGGAATTGCAGGAAAGCCGGAAAGAACGTTGCTGGGCAGAGCGGTAGTGTGCTGTGATTATGTCAAGAGCTATGATAAATCACTTGCAGCAGGCACTAAATTTGGTTTCTTGTTTAATTTCAAAGATTACGTGCTTAATACTAACTATGCAATGGGAGTAAAGAAGTACGAAGATAACGAAACAGACGATCAGGTAACAAAGGGCATCATGCTGGTAGACGGTAAAGTGGTCGATAAAAACAGTCTGGTTGTACTGGAAAAAATCCAGAGCGTGTAAATGAGGGCGGCGGGTTTACCGCCGCATAGAAAGGTGGACATATGCAAACGCATTTTGATGTAAAAGAGCTTGCAAAATGGAAAAAAGAAGATTTACAGAAACTTGCAAGTGAAATGGGATTAAGTGACGGCGGTACGAAAGAAGAGCTTGCAAAAAGGATTGCAGCAGAAGAGGTGGAAGTGCCGGAAGAGGAAGAACCACAGCAGCCAGAAACACCGGGAGAAACTGAACAGGAAACACCAACGCCGGAAGTGTCCGAAACGGACACCGAAAAAGACAGCGTGAGAGTAACGGTTATTGAAACATACAGAGATAAGCTGGCACAGCAGACGTTTGAGCCGGGCACAGAATTTGTTGTAACAGCAGAACGTGCGGAGGTTTTAGTGGCAGCAGGAGTGGCGAAAATCACAAAGTAGAGGCGGTTTTATGGAAACAATATTAACAGATACCATAAAAAGCAGCATGAGGATTTTAAGCAAATCCGCAGTGATTGAACAGGACATAAACAACAGCATTGCAGCCTGCAAGTCGGATTTACAGCTTGCGGGCGTGGTAAATATCAATGAAAATGATGCGCTTATTATCAGAGCCGTTACGTTGTTTGTGAAAGCAGAGTTTAATTACCAAAATGCAGCAGATAGATACAGGCAGAGTTACGAGGCGTTGAAAATGTCACTGTGTCTTGCCGGAGATTACAACACAAAAGAGGGATAAGATGCAGGAAGAAATTACGTTATGCGAGCAGATCAATGACAGCGAGGTGGAGAAAACTATTATTTTCTGTGACGTTGAGAGCATTACGCAAAGCGAGTTTGAGGCAGTGGGGCAAAAGGACATAAAGCCGCAATACAAGTTTGTGGTATGGAGTTTTGAGTACAGCAATCAAACAGAAATTGAGTACAACGGGCAGAGGCTGACGGTATACCGAACATACAAACGGAAGAACGAAGAAAAGACAGAATTGTATGCAGAAAAGCGGGTGGGCAGACGTTGAGTAAAGAAGTAGATATAAAAGACCTTGCAACAGAGATTGCAGCCGGGCTTACGGAATACGACCAGAACGTAGCGGACGAAATAAAAACGATAGTTGATGATGTGGCACAAGAGGGTGTGGACGAACTGAAACAGAGCAGCCCAAAGCTGACAGGCAGTTATAGAAGAGGTTGGAGAAAAAAACAGACCTATGCAGATACCCGCACCAAAAGAAATACAGTGTTTAATAAAACAGATTATCAACTTACGCACTTACTGGAATACGGACACGCAAGTAGAAACGGCGGGCGCGTAAATCCGAGGGTACATATTAAGCCTGTAGAGGAAAAAATGGTAACAGAATTGCAGGAGCGTATAGAAAAGGTGGTGCAGCAGTGAGGTTAGAAATAATAATTGACAGGGCAAAAGCAACGGGGCTGCCACTTGCAAAAGATGCGTTCCGGGAAACGAAAGAAAACCCGTTACCAGTGCCGCCATATCTTGTGTATATCGTACCACAGGTAGTCGGGCGTGGAAGTGATGAAAGAATTTTGTTACATGAGATACACGCAGCACTGGAACTGTACACAGACAAAGTGGCAGACGGCAGTTTAGAGAAAGAAATTGAAGAGAAAGTGTTATTTGATGTGGATTACATAAAGTACCAAGATACGATTGAAAGTGAGGATATGGTACAGACCGCATACGAATTTACAATTTACGAGAAAGTGAGAAAGAAAGGATAAGGATATGGATAGCGAAAGAATTATTTTGGGCAGTGGAAAGCTGTATTGTATGGTTTTTACTGGGGAAATCCCGGAAGATACAGCGATTGAAACAGATGCAAACCAGCTTGCACATATCAAGGGCGGCGCATCGTTGGAGTATACCGCAGAAACATATACGGCAAAGGACGATTTGGGCGTTGTACAGAAAACGGTTTTAACCAGTGAAGATGTGACATTAAAGGCAGGGTTGCTTACATGGTGCGCAAAGACACTTGAAAAATTGTGTGCAACAGCGAGAGTAACCGAAACAGCCAAAAAGAGAACTGTAAAAATCGGTGGAATCAAAAACCAGAACAATAAAAAATACCTCATTAGATTCTTACACGAAGATAGTGAGGACGGCAATATCAGAGTAACGATTGTGGGAAGAAATGAGGCAGGCTTTAGCTTTACATTTGCTAAAGATGCAGAAAGCACAATCGAGCCGCAGTTTAAGGCACACCCGATGGATAAAGACGGTACATTACTGATTTTTGACGAGGATATCGTTACAGAAGCGTAAAGAAAAGGCTGCGGGGCAATTCCCGCAGCCCAAAATAAGGAGAGTAAAGCATGGCAAACAAAAGTTTTAATTTTGGAAAAATGAAACGCAGTTTTTATACAACGACACTGAAAGACGGCAAAGTAGTAATTGTAAACATGCCGAAGAAAAGCACATTTGAAAAGATGCAGGAAATTAGCGATCTGGACGAAGAGGAAGTGGACGGCAAAGAGGTATATAAAACAATGCTGTCACTTATGGCTGAAATCTTATCTAACAATAAAAACGGGGAACGGATTACAGCAGAGTATTTGGAAAGCGAAGAGTACGACATTGAGGAAATCGTGGCATACATTAACGATTACGGCGATTTTGTCAATTCGATTAAGAATAACCCAAATTAAAAATGCCGCATTATCCGGGCGGCGGCAGCGGGGACGAGGTGCATTATAGCTTAAATACAAAAGGGGAAAAGCTGGTAATTGATTATCTGAATATTACGATATTCGATGTACAGGAAATGCCAATAGATTTGTATTTATATTTTATGCGAGAGGCAAATATACACAGGCTCATGCAGACGAAAGAGGGCAGAGAGTACTTAGATAATTGCTGGAGAATGGAACAGACAAAGCCGGATAGAAAGAAACTGCGGGAAAAAATGCGGAAAGGAGAGCGGTAGCATGGCAGCAAAAAACATTAAAGGAATTACCATAGAAATTGGCGGCGATACTACAAAGCTGTCTAAAGCACTTTCGGGAGCAAATAACTCATGCAGTTCTTTACAAAGAGAATTAAAAGAAGTTGATAAACTTTTAAAATTAGATCCTACAAATACAGAACTTTTAACGCAAAAACAAAAGATTTTGAAAGATGCCATAGGAAGCACAAAAGAAAAGCTGGACACGCTGAAAGAAGCGGAAAAGCAGGTACAGGAACAATTTGAGAGAGGTGAAGTATCAGAGGAACAATACAGGGGGTTACAGCGTGAAATCGCAAGCACAGAACAACAGTTAAAAGAACTTGAACAGGCGGCAAAAGGCAGCAATAACACACTGGAAAAAATAGGCGATGTAACAGGAAAAATCGGGGAAAAGGCTACAGATTTAGGTAATAAATTAAAACCAGTGAGTGCGGCAGCGGCAGCAGCAGGGACAGCCAGTATAGTGAGCGCATCGAATTTTGAGGATGCAATGGCGAAAGTATCAACGATAGCGGATAGTAGCAAAGTATCTATTGATGATATGAGTGATGCAATATTAAAATTATCGGACGATACAGGGCAATCAGCAACAGATATAGCTGAATCAGTATATAATGCAATTTCTGGTGGAGTTGATACAGCGGATGCAGTAAATTTTGTGGCTCAATCGAGTAAATTAGCAAAAGCGGGTTTTACAGATACAGCAAACGCCACAGATATATTAACAACGTCATTAAATGCGTATGGGCTTGAAGCATCAGAAACAGAAAAAATATGCGACATGCTTATCACTACGCAAAACTTAGGAAAAACAACAGTAGATGAACTTGCAAGCAGTATGGGAAAAGTAATACCTACGGCTAATGCAAATAATGTGCAAATAGACCAGTTGTGTGCAGCGTATGCCGATATGACAGCAAAAGGTATTGCAACGGCAGAAAGCACAACATACTTAAATTCAATGCTTAATGAATTAGGAAAAGGCGGCACAACTGTAGACGGGATTTTAAGGGAAAAAACAGGTAAATCATTTGCTGAATTAAGTGCAGACGGTAACAGTTTATCAGATGTTTTAGCAATATTAAAATCAAGTGCCGATGAAACAGGAAAGAATTTTAGTGACCTGTGGAGCAGTAGCGAAGCTGGAAAGGCAGCAATGGTTTTGCTTGGAAATGGCGCAGACGAATTTAACGGCGTGCTTGCAAAAATGAATGATAGCACAGGCGCAACAAGTGAAGCTTTTGACAAGCTAGATACAGATAGTAATAAAGCTAAAATTGCGTTGAATCAGATAAAAAACTCAGCAATAGACTTGGGAAAACAGGCATTAGAAATGTTACAGCCAACCATTACGGGAGTATGCAAAAATGTAAAAACTGCCACTACATGGGTTAAGAATTTAGACGATAATCAAAAGAAAATTATCGTTACAATAATCGGAATTATTGCAGCTTTAGCACCAGCACTATTGATTATAGGAAAAGTGTGCGGAGCAATACAAAATATAATAAACGTATGCAAGATGTTAAAGCCTGCGATTGCAGCGGTAAATGCAGTAATGGCAGCGAATCCCGTAATGATAGTAGTGATAGCAATAGCCGCACTAGTGGCGGCGTTGGTTGTCCTATATAACAAGTGCGAATGGTTCAGAGAGATAGTTGACGGCATTTTCTCTGCAATCAAAGATTTTGTAGGAAATGCCATTGAGGCAATCAAAGAATTTATAAGCGCAGTATGGGGCAAGATACAGGAAATATGGGGATTTATACAGCCATACATAGAAATGATATGGGGTGTAATTCAGCAGATCATGGCAGATATCGCACAGATTTTTAGCGATACATGGGAAATTATAAAGGCTGTGTGGGATTTTGTAGCACCGTATTTTATGATTTTGTGGGAAGCAATAAAAACTGTATTTTCTGTAGTCGGCGAAGTATTAAGCGGCTTCTTTTCGGTTGCGTGGGAGCTGATAAAAACCGTTTGGGACGTTGCGGTAATGTACTTTACTACAATTTGGGAAAATATCAAAATTGTATTTTCCGTGGTAGCGGAAGTACTGGGGGCGTTTTTTAGTACGGCGTGGGAAGTCATAAAGGCAGTATGGGACGTTGTAGTAGCGTATTTCCAAGCAGTATGGAACGGAATAAAAACAATCTTTTCAGTGGTAAAAGATGTATTAACGGGAAATTTTAGTGACGCATGGAACGGAATTAAAAGCATTTGGGCTGGTTTTGCTAATTTCTTTAGCACAGCATGGAACAGTGTAAAAACAATATTCAGTGCGGTAGGAAATTTCTTTAGGACAACATTTAGCGCAGCGTGGGAGGCTGTAAAACAGGTATTTGCAAACTGGGGCAGCTTTTTCAGCGGCTTGTGGGACAGAATCAAAAGCACGTTTTCTAATTTGGGTACTGCAATATCAAATGCAATCAGTGGTGCAGTACGTGCCGGAATCAACGGAGTAATAAGTACGATTGAAAGAACCATTAACAGTGCAATAGGGCTGATAAATGGGGCAATCGGCTTAATCAATAAGATACCGGGTGTACATATAGGCGGGCTGGGATATTTAAGCCTGCCAAGGCTGGCACATGGTGGTGTATTACAGAACGGTGCGGCAATGGTTGCAGAGGCGGGACCAGAGTTAATACAAATGGTAAACGGTCAGACGATTGTAACGCCATTGACACCAACGGCAAGAAATACCGCAATGGATACCGTAAACGGTAAACAGGGCGGCAGTACAACAAATGAAATTCAGTTAAAAATTGAGAATTTTTACAACAATAGGGAACAGGACATAAGAGAACTTACAGAGGAAATATTGGAAATTGCAGACCAAATAAAAGAAAGGGAAGAGGCGGCATATGCTTAGCGAATATTTTGAAAGCGCAAATAGCTTTACTTATAACGGCGTAAATTCGTTGGATATGGGCTTATTTATTACCGGGCAGAGTGCCGCTGATTCAGTAGCAGAGCCGGAGATTGACACCGTAGAAGTGCCAGCAAGGGGCATTTTGATACAGGACAACAGAATAGACACGCTGGACAACCAGAGATTTAAAGATTATGAGCAGAAATATACATGCTGTGTAGATGCCACACAGGGCAGGAGCTTAGAAGAACTGGCACACAGCATTTATATGTGGCTGTATGCGCCGGGAATAGAGTATAGCAGGCTGTACGACACTTACAATACAGAACGCTATAGGCTGGCGTATATAAACAGTAACGCCAGTGTGTCAGAACTGGCAAAGCGGTTACTGGGAGAGATAGAAATAACATTCATGTGTAAAGCATATGAAAGGCGGCTGAATGGGGATAAGACAATAACCCTAACGAAAGCAGCAACCATATACAACACAGAGGGATTTACGGCAACGCCGTATATAAAAATAACGGGAAGTGGTGGCATTACGCTGTATGTCAATAACCGGGCACATACCTTTAAAGATGTGAACGAATACATTGAGATTGACGGCGAAATAATGAACGCATATAAAGGCGATCTGCTACAAAACAGTAAAATGGTTACTACACTTTTCCCGAAGCTGGCAGCAGGAGCAAATAACATAAGCTGGGCTGGCAATGTAACAAAAGTGGAAATTATACCGAGGTGGTGCAGACTTTGATACCGATTCTATACGATGCCTTAGAAAAAGATTTTACGACAAATGGAATAGGGTTTTTAACAGATGCGGTAAGCTGCATTGTAACCGAGGAAAGAAACGGAATATATGAGCTTGCGTTGACGTATCCGACAAAAGGACATTTGGCGAAATACTTAGAGAATGACGCAATCATAAAAGCAAAGGCGAATGATGAAGATAACCCGCAGCTTTTCCGTATTTACAACCATACGAAAGCTGTAGGAGAAAATACAACATGGTACGGGGAACATATCAGTTATGAACTGAACGGCAACCCGGTAGACTGTTTTACAGTAAGTGAGGTAAACGGAGAACGGGCATTACATGAGTTGCTGGACGCAGCGATATTGCCGCATGAGTTTACCTGCGCAAGTGATATTACCACAACCAACAGCACCAGTATAGACGGGGCTGTAAGCGTCAGAAACGCTATGGGCGGCACAGAGGGCAGCTTATTGGACGTATGGGGTGGAGAATATCACTACGACAATTACAGAGTAGAGCTTTTAAAAGCAAGGGGCGTAGACAATGGCGTAACGATTGAGTACGGCAAGAATCTGATAGATGCAAAGCAGGAAAAGAATATTGCAGATGTTGTAACGGTAATTTTCCCATATGCGAAATATACCGCAGAGGGAGCGGAGCAGAAAACATACATAACATTGCCGGAAAAGGTATTACAGCATGAGAATGCAAACAAATATGCAACGCTGCGGTGTGAGATTGTAGACTTTTCCGGGGAATGGGAAAGCGGAACAATAATTACTACTGACATGCTGCGAGCAAAGGCAAAAGAGTATTTGGGCAAATTAAGTACAGAGCCAAAAGTAAATATTACCTTGTCTTTTGCATCGTTGAAGAAAACCAAAGATTATAAAAATATAAAGGCTTTTGAGAGTGTAAAGCTGTGCGATATTGTTACGGTTAAAATCTTGCCGCTTGATATCAACGTAAAAGCAAAGATTACGAAAGTAAAATATGACAGCATAAAAGAACGTTACGAATCGCTTGAAATTGGAGCAGCCCGCACGAATCTGACTAAAACCATTACTGCGGCACAGAAAGAGGCGCAGGAGCTGATAGTAAAGAACCAGACAAGAGCGGAGCAAATCAAAAAGCAGATTGAGAACACCATTAAAAATGTGACTGCGGCAATCACTGGCAACAGCGGTGGTTATGTGGTATTACACCCGGAAAAGAACCCACAGGAAATATTTATACTTGATACGCCGGATATGTCAAAAGCTAAAAACGTATGGCGTTGGAATCTTGCCGGACTGGGGCACAGCAGTACGGGAGTAAATGGAGAGTTCACGACAGCAATAACCGCAGACGGTCAGATAGTAGCAGATTTTATTACCGCCGGGGAATTAACCGGGGCAATATTAAAAGCTGGGACAGTGTATGCAGAGGCGTTAGATGTTGAGTACAGGAACAAAGTAACTAAACACGCAACAGATGCAGCAGAGGCAGCATTAAACAGCGCAAAGCAGTATGCGAATGGGTTACAGGAAAGTACCAACAAAGAAATTCAAGACGTAAATAACGCTATTGACGATATCAACAATGAACTGGAAACAACAGTAGCAGACGGGATAATAACGGAATCTGAAAAGGCTGCCATACAGAAAATGTTGCAGATCATTGTGAAAGAAAAAGAAGAGGCAGACGCAAAACACGAAGAGTTATTTGATAATGATTATGTGCCGTCTGCGGAATTGAATGCAATGCATAAAGCGTGGCTTACTGTATTTGGAACTGCCAATACTGCCAAATATAATGTGCTGGTTACAGCAATCAACAACGTTATAAATTCTGAAACAAAAGAAGAGATTGAAAAAAACATGGAAACATACCGAACAGCATACAGCGAGTATGGCAGTGCGGTTACGGAGTATCAAACAGCCGCTTCTATTGCAATAGAGGCAGCAGCAAATGCCTATGCAGCAGAGAAAGCAAACAGTGTGGGCGAAACCGTCACAAAGGAAATGACGGCAAAAATTGAAAGCACAGCATCAGAAATTACATTGCTATGCAAAACTATTGAAGAGCATAACATGCATAATTATGTAGCAGGTGGAGATTTCAAGGACGGTTTTACAGATGAATGGTATACGAGCAGTGAAAATAATGAGGTTATTACGGATAGCACGCTGGGGGTATGCACCAAGATCTCAAAAACTTCCAGCACACCATCATACATACGGTGCAAGATTGGCGTATTGCCAGCCGGAACGTATAGAGTGCGGTATAAGGCAGCAGCGGCAAGCGGGAGCGAAAGCAACGCAAGAGTACAGTGTACTTTTTATTCCACACAGACAACGGCATACGGATTACTGAAAAGCACAGAATGGACAACCGTAGAAAGAGAGGTAACATTACCAGAAAGCACCAGCACAAGGTATTTATATTTGTATGCCTATACGCAAGGGGCAGCGGTATATGTAAAAGATGTAGAAGTGCTGGGGCAGATGTCGGTATATACAGAGGCACAGTTAAAAATAAACAGTGATTCTATTACGCAGGAAGTTAAAAGAGCAAAAGGGATAGAGGACGAATTAAGAGCCTCTATTAAAGTAAATGCTGAAAATATCACAAGCTGCGTAACAAAAGGAAATGTAGGTAGCTATATTACACAGTACTACAACAATGTCATTGTTGCATTTAATAACAGCTCAAAATATGTGCAGATTAACGCAGGAGAAATTGCAATTTATGATTATGGTGTAAGTGCCTCTAAAAAACGTGCTGTATTTGATGAACAGGGAAACCATTTTTACCGAGATAATTATTATGTTGGAAAAATTGGCACAAACCAGTGCGTAGATAATAATGCACATAAAGGGCTTGTATTTGATTTAGAAACGCAAGGAAAGTATATGGCATGGGCACAAAAACCTACAGAGGGGGCAAGCAGTTATACAACCATATTATGTTATTCGAGGGCGAACAGCATATTTACACAAGTGGGCTTACATCTGGGGTGCAATATGTATGGGCATGGCTGGATACTGGACAATGTAGACCTGCGGAACTGTAGCGCAAATGGTTATACAACTTTTACAGGGACATTACCAGTTGTATTGGAAATACATAAAACAGACAATAACGGTGGTATTGGTTGGACATATGGAAATGTGTATATAAAGAATGGCTTAATAACAAGTATTCCACAATAAAGGAGCAGGACATGGAAAAAGAACAGGTTGAAATTACAGAAGAGGCAACACCGTTGCCGCTTGAATTAAATAAAGCACCAGCACCATTACAGGAAGAGGAAAACAAAGCAAAGACGGATACATTTAATTTTACAGAGGCAGTATTGCTTGCAATGAATGAAGAATAAAGGAGAGTGCGCAATGAGCAAAGAACAGGAAGAAATGCAGCAGGCAACAGAGGAACATATAGAGCAGCCGTTACCAGATGAACCAAAAGAGGAACAGAGTGAGCCAATGGGAATACTTACAAGCCGAGCGCATGAAGATATGACATTAGCAATTTTACAAGTACAGGCAGCCTATGGACTGCCAGCATATTTAACAGATCTGATTGTAACGGCAGTACTTGCGGATATCAGGGGCTGTGCAAATAAGGATTTGCTTAATGCATTGAGCAGAAAGGAGTAGCACATGGCGTTACAGAATGTACAGAGAATACAGATTGAGCTTGACGGCAGCGCACCTTTTGAGTATGTCGTGGCGAAAGCTGGGGAAAAAGAAAGCCGGATAGTAGAAGTTACACTATTGGAGAATAAGAAAGAGTTTACCATACCAGCCGGGACAACAGCCAAAATCAAGTATTACAAGCCGGACGGCAAATTTGTATTAAACAATGCCACAATAAGCGGAAATGTTATTACAGTGACATATACAGAGCAGATGCTGGCAGTTTCCGGCACTGGGCGTGGGGAAATTGTTTTATACAACGGAACAGCCGTATTACGAAGCGCAACGTATTACACGAAGATTACGCCAACGGTGTACAAGGAAAACGGGCTGATAAGCGATAATGAGTTTCTGGATATGGCAGAAAGCATTATTGCGATGAATAAGCAGACTGATAAGGCGATAAATGCAACCAAGAGCGCAGAACAGGCTGCAACAGATGCCAATACAGCAGCGGCAGCAGCAAACAGCGCAGCGAAAGCAGGAAATGCAGCGGCAACAGCCGGGAACAATGCAGCCAAGGCGGCAAACGATGCAGCAGAGGCAG
>UMFS01053998.1_pt1 | contig 12535 bp, 5 predicted proteins | sample 1965071 | NCBI WGS metagenome assembly UMFS01 (sample SAMEA4836052, study PRJEB28245) | human gut metagenome | biome: gut microbiome; material: fecal sample | place: Denmark | collected 2008
GCCGATATGCCCGATCTACGGGTTCGGCGGTCTGCTGGTCGTCGTGCTGCTGCATGACGTGAACAATCCGCTGTCGCTGTTCCTGTCCAGCGGCGTGCTCGCATGCACGCTGGAATATGCGTCGAGCTGGGCGATCGAGAAACTGTACCACATGCGTTTCTGGGATTATTCCGGCAAGCCGTTCAACATCAACGGGCGCGTGTATCTCAACGGGTTCCTGGCGTTCGGCGCGGGGGCGACGTGCATCAAACTGGTGGTCCAGCCGTGGATGTCCGACATCGTCCGGTCCTGGCCGATATGGCTGCTTCACGCCGTCGCGGGACTGTCGTTCGTCGTGGTGGTAATCGATGCGGCCATCACCCAGGCCGGTCTGCGCAGTCTCGACTCGCGTCTGGCGAAGGTCAGCGAGGGCATCAAGGCGCTCAAATCGCAGCAGATCAGACAGATCGACACACGCATCAGCGAGGCCGACGAGCAGTGGCACGAAACGTCCGCCAAACTGCGCGGGCAGGCGGAGCAGGCGTATGACCGGTTCGCGGCCGGAGCCCAGCAGGGCATTCGTGCGGCATCCAGACCGGTTGCGGATGCCGGCGAGCTGGTCCGTCGCTCGCTCAACCGCCAGCAGCGCCGTCTGATCCGCACGTTCCCGAAGATGGTATCCCTGCGCGACCTGACCATCACCGACATGATCCGTGACCTGTGGAACCGGCTCTGACGGCAGCGGCGTGTCGCATCGTGGATAGTCGGTTTTAGGGCTCCTGTTACGACCTGCGACACCAATGATGCCAACGGCTTTTAAAGGGTTATAGGCAACCGCGATAACGCCGGACTTGCGATGCCGCATCCATGTGCCCTATGGTCTAAACCAACACCTCGCCAGACGCTGGAAACCGCCGACGGGTGGCGACAAGAAAGACACGGAAACCACAGCATCCCGACATGGGAAAAGGAGCAACCACCATGACCGAAGCCAACAAGAAGTACCGTTTTGAAACCCTGCAGCTGCACGTCGGCCAGGAGCAGGCCGACCCGGCCACCGACTCCCGCGCAGTGCCGATCTACGCGACCACCAGCTACGTCTTCCACAACTTCGACCACGCCGAGGCCCGCTTCGGACTCGCCGACCCGGGTAACATCTACGGCCGTCTGACTAACTCCACCCAGGGCGTGTTCGAGGACCGCATCGCCGCCCTTGAAGGCGGCACCGCCGGCATCGCGGTCGCCTCGGGCGCCGCGGCCGTCGAGTACGCCGTGCGCAACATCACCCAGTCCGGTGACCACATCGTCTCCTCCAAGAACATCTACGGCGGCACCTTCAACCTGCTCAAGCACACGCTGCCGCGCGACGGCATCACCACCACTTTCGTCGATCCGGAGGTTCCGCAGAACTTCGAGGACGCCATCCAGGAGAACACCAAGCTCGTCTACTTCGAGACCTTCGGCAATCCGAACGCCGACCTGCCCGACTTCGAGGCCATCTCCGCAATCGCCCACAAGCATCATCTGCCGGTGATCGTCGACAACACCTTCGCCACCCCGTACCTGTTCCGCCCGCTGGAGCACGGCGCCGACGTCGTGGTCGAGTCCGCGACCAAGTTCATCGGCGGCCACGGCACCACGCTGGGTGGTGTCGTCGTGGAAGGCGGCAACTTCAACTGGGCTGAGGTGCCGGGCAAGTTCCCGACCCTGACCGAGCCGGATCCCTCCTACCACGGTCTGAACTTCTACGAGGCCCTTGGTGGAGCCGCCTTCGTGACCCGTATCCGCGCCATCCTGCTGCGCGACACCGGTGCCACCCTGTCCCCGTTCGCCGCGTTCCTGCTGCTGCAGGGCACCGAGACCCTGTCGCTGCGCGTCGAGCGCCACGTGCAGAACGCGCTGAAGGTTGTCGAGTACCTGCAGACCGTGCCTGAGGTCGAGTCCGTCTCGCACCCGTCCATCGAGGGGCGCCGCGACCACGAGCTGTACAAGAAGTACTTCCCGAACGGTGCCGGCTCCATCTTCACCTTCGACATCAAGGGCGGCAAGGACGCGGCGCGTGTCTTCATCGACAACCTGCACCTGTTCTCTCTGCTGGCGAACGTGGCCGACGTGAAGTCGCTGGTCATCCACCCGGCCTCCACCACGCACTCCCAGGAGACGCTGGAGGAGCTGGAGGATCAGGGCATCCACCAGGGCACCATCCGCCTGTCCATCGGCACCGAGAACATCGAGGACATCCTCGACGACCTCAAGGGCGGCTTCGAGGCGCTGCGCGCCTCCGGACTGGCCAAGTGATGGTCTTGGCTAGATAGCCGCAAGGATTTTCCGCGTCGCCGGTCGGGGAACCGTGACGCGGAACGAGAAGGGGAACCCGTACAAACCCGCGCTGACGTCATGCAGCGCGGGTTTGTTACATATAGCCCTTGCTGGCTGGGCTGTAGTGAAGCGGGTGGGATGTCGCCGCACAACCACCCTCCGGCGCTTCGCGCCACCTCCCGCCAGCGGGAGGGCGTATGGTCCGATCCTGCTGTTCAGCTCCGTTCCGACCACATTTTGGCTTTTTGTCTTGAACAGTGATGCAAGCAGGGGGTTTCGTGCCACGAAACGGTAAAAATCGCTGTTTTAGGCATTTCGTGGCATTCCCTGTGCCACGAAATCGTTTTTAACCGGTTACATGCCGTTTCGGGGCGTGAGGGCAAATCTAAGAATCATTGGAAAATGGACGTTTCGCCATTCTCGTTCTCAACACTGTTCTCGCTCATCGTACAATTCTTCTTGCCAGGCATCCCCTATCATCCCCGCCCCGTCATCGCCACGGGCCCGTGTGCTCCCGGCCGAGAGAGGCCGCCGAGCGCAGTGAAACCGCGCACAATGTTCGAGCGCGTAATACTCAAGGATGATGGGCACGATGGCGATTCACCCCGCCGCACGATGCCGGTCCGAGCCCGCCATCCGTATGGTGAAAGTAACGTTCAGGGAAAATCCCTGTATTGATATGGAAGAGGACGTTATGGAACAGCAGATCATGCAGCCGCAGACCAATGCCGGTGCGGCGCAGGAACAGCGGCACCCCATCGCCATCGAGGCGATCGACCTGGTCAAGGACTACGGGCATGGCGAAAACGCGGTGCATGCGCTGCGCGGCGTCAATGTGCGGTTCGAGCAAGGGAGGTTCACCGCGATCATGGGCCCGTCCGGCTCCGGCAAGTCCACGCTCATGCACACGCTCGCCGGACTCGACTCGGCCACGAGCGGTCATATCGTGTTCGACGGCGCCGACATCACCACCATGAACGACAATCAGCTGACCATGCTGCGCCGCCACAAGATCGGCTTCATCTTCCAGAGCTTCAACCTGCTGCCGATGTTCACCGCCGAGCAGAACATCCTCATGCCGTTGACTCTGGCGGGTCAGAAGCCCGACCGTCAGTGGTTCGACATGCTGACGACGACGCTGGGACTCAAGGAACGTCTCACGCACCGGCCGAATGAACTGTCTGGCGGCCAGCAGCAGCGCGTCGCCATCGCGCGTGCGCTCATCACCAAACCGTCGCTGGTGTTCGCCGACGAGCCCACCGGCAACCTCGATTCCGTCTCCAGCGCCGAAGTGCTGAGCTTCCTGAAGCGATCCGTCAAGGAACTTGGGCAGACCGTCATCATGGTCACCCATGACGCCGTCGCCGCATCCTATGCCGATCGTGCGATCGTGTTCGCCGACGGCCAGATCGTCGCCGACGAGCAGCGCCCGACCGCCGAGAGCATGAACCAACTGTTGATGAACGAGCGCGAGTGGGCCACCCAACTGGTCGGCGGGCCGTCCGCGGGCACCATCGTTCCAAGACCGCCGGTGGCGGCCCTCAAGGGGCACACCGAAAAGGCGTCTTTCGTTCCGGGTGCTCCAAGCGTTCCGGGCGCTCCGCAGCACGCCGCCGTCGCCCAGCACCGCCGCTGACCCGCCCACAGCATTAAGGACTTCTCATGTTCTCCATCACCATCAAACTCATGAAAAAAAGCGCGAGGATGCTCATCCCCGCAGGCATAGCCATCCTTATCGGCACGGCGTTCATCGCCGCCACGTTCCTGTTCTCCAACTCCATGGACGACTCGCTGCGCAGGCAGAGTACCGCCCAGCTCGGCGAAGCGAACTACATCGCCACGATGAAAACAAACAGCAACGGCGCGGTCTCCGAGAACGGCTCGGCCGACAGAACCACCGTCGCCGATTTCAACCTCGACCGGATACGCGCCACGAAAGGCGTGAAGGGCGCCCGCGTCGACACGTCCGTCAGCGTTTCGATCTCCGCAGCGGGCAAGCGCTCGAACGGATACGCCGTCGGCACGTCAACCGACCGCAAGCTGCTGCCGGTCCGCATCGTCTCCGGCGACCAGCCGGTCGACAACAACGAGGTGGCGTTGCCAAAATCCGTCGCCAAACAACTTGGAGTGGGTGTCGGCGACAAGGTGGACGTCGCTCCGATATCCAACGGCAGCGCTCTGAGCGGCACCGCGGTGCGTGACGTGCGCGTCGTTGGCCTGACCGGCGACCCGTTTGGTGTGTACTCGTTTTACGGTGGCGCTTCGGTGCTGTCGGAGAACGTCGTCGCCGCGGTATACGGCGTGGATGATTTCGACCATATGCAGGCGTACATGCTCCTGCTTGACATCGACGACGCCGACGCCGCTGCCGCGCAGCGGACCGTCGACGAGGTCTCCGGGCTCCTGCCGAAATCCTATGGCGTGGAATCGCGCCGATCGGTCGAGGCGGAGGCCGTCAGGGACCTCAGCTCGAACAACACCAGTTTCCCCACCATATTCCTGCTGAGCTTCGGTGTGCTCGCACTGTTCGTTGCCGCCCTGGTCATCGCCAACACGTTCCAGGTGCTGGTGGCGCAACGCAGGCGCACGCTGGCGTTGCTGCGCACAATCGGCGCGAAGAAGGGCCAGCTGTACACATCCGTACTGATGGAGGCCGGATTGCTTGGCCTGATTGCGTCGGTGCTGGGCGTCGGCTTCGGCGTCGGTCTGATCGCGCTGGTCACGAACACGGGCGTAATGGAAATGATGGGAATGCAGGCCAGGCTGATTCTCTCGTGGCAAGCGTTCGTGGTTCCGATCGCATTCGGCCTGATCATGACTGTACTCGCCTCACTCGGCTCCGCACGGTCCGCCACCAGCGTGACGCCGCTTGAGGCCCTGCGCCCGATCGAACTGACCGATACATCACGCGCCGGAAAGGTCCGCGCCACGATTGGCGTTCTGACGATCATCGCCGGATTGGCACTGGCTGGCGTCGCCGTATGGCAGCTGTCCGGCATGCTGAACGGTCTGGACACCATGGCCAGCGACAATTACAGCAGTGTGCTGCTGATGTCCATCGGCGGGGCCGCTCTGGTGTTCCTCGGGCTCGTACTCACCGCCACGTTCTGGCTGCCGGTGCTGATGCGCGGCGTCGGCGCGCTCGTCTCGATGTGCGGTCCGAGCGCCAAAGTTGCCCACGCCAACATCCAGAAGAACCCGCGTCGCGTCGCCGCCACCGGCACCGCGCTGCTGATCGGCGTGACCCTGGTCGCCACCATCGCCACCGGTGCAGCCAGCGCCAAGCAGACCATGGGGGAGGCGCTCGCGTCCCGGTACAGTGTCGACATGATCGCCACCGGCGACGGCCTGAAGACCAGCGCAGTCAAGGAAGCGGCCCAGGTCAAGGGCGTCGCGGCCACCATGTACGCGCCCACGGCGACGGTGACCGCGGAAGGCGTGAACGGGGGAACGATGTCCCTGCTGCTCGTCGGCGTCAAGAACACCTCCGAACTCGCCGGCGTCATGCACGCCGACCTGAGCGGCGTCACCGTCGGCGACGACACCGTGCTGCTGCCGAAATACCGCGCCACCTCAGGCAAGGAGATCACATTCGGCTCCGATGCGAAGCTGCGGTTCACTGCCGCGGAGTCGAATGGCATTGCGGCAAGCACCGAACAAGACGGGTCCGCCAGCGCAAGCTCGACGAACGGAGGCGTTTCCTCATCAATGCGTCTCAAGCCGGTGCAATCCGATTACCGCCGCGTCTCGTCCAACTATGATGCCGTCGCCTTCATCAACACCAGCCATTTCAACAACGGCGACATCACCGCGACCGGCCACATGCTGCTCATGCGTGTGGATACCCAGTCGGCCGGCGTCTCCCTGAGTGACGTGTTCAACAAGATTCAGGACGTATTTTCGTATGACTCCACCGTGTCCATCACCGGTCCCGTGGCGCAACGCGCACAATGGGAGACCATCATCAACTCGATGCTGATGCTTCTGGTCGCGCTGATCGCCGTCGCGGTGCTCATCGCGCTGATCGGCGTGGCGAACACGCTGAGTCTGTCGGTGATTGAACGCACCCGCGAATCCGCGACATTGCGGGCCATCGGCATGACCCGCGGGCAGCTGCGGCGCTCACTGGCCGTCGAGGCGCTGCTGCTGTCGCTCGTCGCAGGTGTGGTCGGCGTGGTGCTCGGCACGCTGTTCGGATGGCTGGGGTCGTACATGGTGTTCAGCCTGTACGGCAAGACGGTGTTCCCCTTCGAATGGGGCATGAACGGCATCGTGCTTGTGGTGGCCGCCATCGCAGCCCTGCTCGCCAGCGTGTTCCCGGCCCGTCGCGCAGTCAAGACGCCGCCTGTCGAGGCTCTGGCTGAAGCCTGAGCCTCTTAGGCGGCCTTCGCGGCAAGCCGCTCACTTCACCTGCCGCTCACTTCACCTACAGACAGCCCACCGGACTGTCTGTTTGACGGTTCAGCCTGTCGAGGCTCTGGCTGAAGCCTAGTTCGTAGAGCCGGTGGGTGGTCAACACAGCCGCCAGTGCAATGAGGTCCCTTCTTCACTCAAAAGAAGGGACCTCATCGCCTATATGGCGTTATACCGCACGACCCGTGACACGCGGCTCCCGACGCGCGATGTTATAACCTGAACACGCAAAAAATCGGTACGTTGCAAAATGAACTGTTCATTAATCGAAGGTGATTTTCATTATCTTTCAGCGGTCGGAACCTGACAGTTGGTCTACAACAGAATCGGTTCCATATCAACCAACACACAATGGAAGCTGAAAGAATGCACAAGACAATGCGTAAGTCCGCGGTCCTCAAGGGCGCCGTGGCAGGCATCGCATCCATCGCGATGCTGATGTCCGTGAGCGTCACCGCGAACGCCGCGGACACTCCCTCGTACGGCAGTGCGGTCAAGCCGAACATCACCTCGCTGCTCGGCGAGTATTACAACTGGTGGACCCCGAAGAAGGTCGTGAACAACACGCCGCAGGGCGATGCCTTCCGCGGCAAGGTCACCGATGCCGGCAAGAGCGTGCTCGGACAGAACGACAAGACCGTCGTGGCCATCAACAACAAGGCCGCCGCCGACACCACCAAGGTCGACGGCACCTACACGCAGGCCGAGCGCGCCGCTCTCGACGCGAGCGACGGCGACGCACTGCGCATCTACAAGGACGCGTTCGGGCCGATCATCGGCCAGTACGTGGCCGAGGGCGTCGCGCAGGGCGAGCTGCCCAAGACCTCCGACCTGGTGTTCAGCAAAAGCAGCAAGGACTCGTTCGCGGGCTTCGTCGGCACCGGCAGCGCCAAGAAGGACTTCAACTACCCGCGTCCGTACTTCAACAAGGAGAACGAAGGCGTCGACCGCACGATCGGCGGTGACACCGACCTCAACGGTCTGAGCTCGACGCTCGACATCAAGCGCATCCCGATGATCAATATCGACGGCCAGGAATACGGCGAGGATTACACCGACTATCAGGAGCCGTCGCAGTCCTTCCCGTCCGGCCACACCACCAAGACCTACAACCGCGGTCTGGGATTGGCCACGCTGCTGCCTGAGCTCGGACCGGAACTCGTGGCCCGCGCCGCCGAAGGCGGCAACAACCGCGTCGTGCTCGGCGTGCACTACCCGATGGACGTGATCGGCGGACGCATCTCCGCCAGTGCATCCGTCACCGCTCTGTGGTCTGATGCCACGTTCCGCCAGAACGTGCTGCTGCCGGCCCATGACGAACTTGAGAACTACATCGCCGCACGCTGCAAGGCCGACGGCAACGGCGACACCGTCGCCGCGTGTGTGAGCAAGACCGGCGCCAACGACAAGAACGGATACAAGAACACCTTCACCGACGCGGTGTCCACCGAACCGGTGACCGACCGCGCGTCCGCCATCGACGCCTACACCGCACGCATGACCTACGGATTCTCGCAGACCTCGGCCGCCGGTCAGGCGCCCGTCGTGCCGCAAGGCGCGGAGAACCTGCTGCTCACCGCATTCCCCGACCTGACCGACGCCCAGCGTCGTCAGGTGCTCGAAGCCTCCGAAATTGACTCCGGCTACCCGCTGGACGCCAGCTCCAACGGATTCGAGCGCATCAACCTCGCCAAGGCTTTCAGCGCCAAGGTGACGCTGAGCGAAGACGGCAGCACCATCACCGCCATCTCCTTCGGCGCCAAGGCGCCGACCGTGGTGAAGACCGCATCCTCCAAGAACACGATCACCGGACTGCTGACCGACTTCAACAAGTACTACGTCGCAGGCAAGGGCGTGACCGATGAGGGCAAGTCGGTGCTCGCGCACGACGACCAGCTCACCGAAGACATCAACAACAAGGCGTACGGCACCGACGGCAACACCGCGCAGGACCAGCGCGCCCTGTCCGACGCCCAGATGAACTCCACCAACACGCTGTACGACGCGCTCGGTCCGGTGCTCGGCAAGTACTACAAGGACGCCGCCGACGCTGGTAAGTTGCCGAAGACCGCCCAGTTCCTGTCCGACATGAACAAGTCCGCTTCCACCGGCGTCGCCAAGGCCACATACCAGCACCCGCGCCCCTACGTGGACCGCGTGAACTTCAACGGCACGACGCTGAACATGAACGGTCTGAAGCAGACGCTGAACATCAAGAAGGTCCCCGGTTACGAGAACTTCGACTGGGGAGACGGCGAAGCGCCCGACAACGAGTATGACGGACTGTACAACTCCGGCTCGTTCCCGTCCGGCCACACCACCTTCGCGTTCACGCAGGGCGCCGGCCTGGCGTACCTGCTGCCCGAGCTCGGCCCGGAGATCATGACCCGCGTGTCCGAGGCCGGCAACAACCGCATCGTGCTCGGCGTGCACTACCCGCTCGACATCATGGGCGGCCACATCGCCGGCCAGTACGGCGTCGCCACCGCGGTGAGCGGCGAGAAGACCGCACAGGAAGGCGCGGCCGCCCGCGCCGAGCTCGTCGATTACCTGACCGCGCAGTGCAAGGCCGACAACCACGGCGATACGCTCGACGCCTGCATCACGAACACCGGCGCGAACGCCGCCAACGGCTACCGCAATGATTTCACCGACGAGGTTTCGACCAAGCCGGTTACCGACCGTGCCTCCGCACTGGCCGCGTACAAGGCCCGCATGACCTATGGCTTCCAGGCCACGGGCACGACCGGACAGGCGCCGGTGGTGCCTGACTCGGCCGTCCGCATGCTCGACAACGTCGCCGCGTTCAAGTCGTTGGATTCCGCGCAGAAGAAGGCCGTGCTCGCCGCGACCGAAGGTGACTCCGGCTATCCGCTGGACGCCTCGTCGCAGGGCTGGGCGCGAGTCAACCTCGCCGCGGCCTACAGCGCCAAGGTCACGCTGAGCGCCGACGGCAAGAACGTCGTCAAGGTCGAGCCCGGCCAGGCGCAGGCCTCGGTCGTGCGCGAGACGAGTGGCAACAACGGCAACAACGGCGGCAACGGTAACGGCGGTAGCAATGCCGGCAACATCGGTGTCAACAATGCCGCTGGCCGCAACCCCTCCGGCACGCAGCCGCTGTCGAAGACCGGCGCGGACGTGTCCGGCATCGCCTCGGCGTTCATCCTGATCGCCGCCGCCGGCGTCACGATCACGATGATCCGCCGCAAGCACGCGATCTGACAACTAGCGCCCCCGCTGGCGGACTGAGCATCGCGCCCCCGCCCAGCGGGGGCGTTTTTTTTATATTCGCCTTATACCAGGCCGTTGTCGTAGGCGAAGACGACGGCCTGGACGCGGTCGCGCGCATTGATTTTGGCAAGGATATGCGCCACGTGCGTTTTCGCGGTTGGCAGGCTGATGAACAGCTTGTCGGCGATTTCCTGATTCGACAATCCATGGGCGATCTCCACCAGCACCTCACGCTCCCGCTCGGTCAGCAGGTTCAGTTCCGGGTCAGTGTATGCCACCGGCCGGGCGCCGGGCATCGTGGACGAACCGTCCGCATAGCCGTCAGTCGCCGTCAACCCATGCTTGGTGTACCCGTCCTCCATCATCTTTTCGATGAGTCGCTTCGTCGCCGAAGGCGCGATAATCGCGTTGCCCTGATATACCGTGCGAATAGAACTCAGCAGCGTCTCCGGCTCGGTGTCCTTGAGCAGGAATCCGGATGCGCCGGCGTTGATAGCCGCCATCACGTACTCGTCCAAGTCGAACGTCGTCAGGATGATCACGCGGGTCTTGCGCGGTGCGTCTCCGGCGGCCGCTTCCAGCGCGCTGATGCGGCTGGTCGCTTCCAGTCCGTCCATGCCGGGCATGCGCACGTCCATCAGCACCACATCGGGGTGCAGCGATTCGGCCAACGACACCGCCTGGGCGCCATCGCCCGCCTGCCCGACCACCTGTATGTCCGGCTGGGATCCGATCACCATTGCGAATCCCGCTCGCACCAGTTCCTGATCGTCGGCGATGACCACCCGAATTCTTTGCAACTCACTCATGCCTTCCACTGTATCCAACATCGGCGAACAAGTCCCGTATCACGCCCCCTGATTTAACCCTGAATTCATGTCGGATGATCCCCGGCGGGCCGTGGAGCGCCGTCTCATTACGACGCGATGCCGTGCAGCTGGCTATCGTGCAGCTGCTTGTCGAGCGATGCCGCGGGCCTGAGCTGCATGCCGGGCTGCTCTTGCCGGTGAGCCTCATCGCTGAATCCGGTCTCGCGCAGCACGCCCAGCAGCTTGCGCATGTGGGCCAGCGCCGCACGGCCCTGTGATCCGATGGCCGCGAACGCCTCGGAGATGGACCCGGACGACGGTTGTTCACCGTGACGCTCGCAATCGTCAAGCATGCGCAGGCCGGCGACCGCCTGGTCGATCACGCTGGTCAGCGTCATCGTCACCTCGGACTGGATGCTCTCGCTGATGCGGTCACGTTCCATGTTCGCCGCCAGGATGCGCTGCTTGGCCTGCTCCGCGCGCAACGCCTCCTCGCGGGCTTGCAGCACCAGCGCGTTCGATCCGCTGGATCGGTCCCATCGTGCCATGGCCGTCGCGCTTATGCACAACGCCAGCGATATCACCATGAACATGATTGCCGATGCGAACGCGGCGGGCGTCGTCGCGAGGGAATATGCCGGGCGGGGATGAGTCAGCATGCTGAAGATGCTTCGATACCCGGTTTGAGCGGCGAAGATCTTGCAGCCGAACAGCACGGAATCCGATATTGCGGCGATCCCCGTCCATCGCCATGCCTTGTCACGGCCGTACAACACCGCGGAATACAGGGCCACAAGGGAAGCGAGGATATCGGCCAGGCTGACCGGCTCGAAGAACAGCAGCTGAAGCGCGGCGAGGATGGCCACCGCCAGCGCGCTGGATTCCGGGAACCTGCGGCGGAAGATCAACGGAATCAGGATGATGATCGTCAATGCGCGGTCGAAACGGTTGTCGAGCTGCAGTCCCTCGGCGTATATGACGGATGGATTGATGGAAAGTAGCATCCAGGCCACCAGTATGGTGAGCAGCAGGTCGGTTAGCAGATAATGCCGCTCGGTCCACTGCGACATGCGCTCGATCCAGTTGAGCCGCTGCTCCCCGGTAGCGGATGCCTGCTGGATCGGCTTCGAACGCAGGGCGGACAGAATCGTGCGCAGGCGTATGGTGATGGGCGCCGGCGGCGCTTGTGTCGGGACCGATGACATCTGCGACACCGGACGGGGCATCTTTGCGCCGGCCGGTTGCGTGACACCGGCCGGTTGGACGACACCGACTTGACTGGCGACGGCGGATTGCGGGGCGTTCGCGACATTACTGACGACCCCGGCATTCCCGGTATCCGTCGCCATTGAAACCGTTCCGGTCGTCGGGGCCGCCATCGGCATGATTGCCGCGCCCGAAGACACCGCAGCGGAAGACGCCGCGTTCGAGCTTTCGGACGCCGGCGCAGCATCCTCGGACTGCGTTGAGACAGTGCTGTACGGCACGAAGCCGGACACCACGAAGCCGCCGCCAAGCTGCGGGCCACTGGTCACGCTGCCGCCGATCGCGCCGATTCGCTCGCGCATGCCGATCAGTCCGTAACCGGGCTTGTGGCCGTCCAACGACGATGACGCGCCGCGGCCATTGTCGGCAACGGTGACGTGCAGTCCGTCAGCCCCCCAGATCTCGCTGATCTGCACGGTGACGTTCGGGCCGCCGTATTTGCGCACGTTCGTCAGCGCCTCCTGCACCATGCGGTACATTGCGGTGCTCGCCTGTGCGCCGAGCGCGGCGACCCGCGG
>UMFS01016278.1_pt1 | contig 12433 bp, 8 predicted proteins | sample 1965071 | NCBI WGS metagenome assembly UMFS01 (sample SAMEA4836052, study PRJEB28245) | human gut metagenome | biome: gut microbiome; material: fecal sample | place: Denmark | collected 2008
GTGTCACGGTCACAGTTCCATCTTTTACCGTCACGGTCAGCGGCTGTCCCTCCAGTACGGCGAACCACGTTCCATCGCTGATGCCCATCGTCTCTGCTTTCATGGTCAGCATTGCCTCGATAACGTCCGCAAATTGGAAAATGCGGTACATCGCGGAACCGCAGCGCTCTTTTGTGAAGCTTTCGCAGACTTCCGATAACGCTGCTGCTTTTCCGGTCTCATACACCGGAATGGAAATGAAAAGAGAGTCAAGCGCATTTTCTTTTAAATAAGCGGCAATTGCAGGAACGAAATCCTGTTCCTCCAACACTTCTGCTTCCACAACCTGGTTTCCGCCGCAAAGTGCCAGATATCCGATCCGCTCACCGTTTTTCCAGATTGCAATTGCCTGCTCGCCGAACGTTTTCAGGCAGGCTTTCACATCCTCTCTTACCACGTAAAGCGGTTTTTCCTCATTCAGCTTCTTTGCAAAGGCTGCCGCCTCTTCGTCCGCTTCGCCGTTTTCCGGAAACAGCGGCGCAAAGGTATAAGCGGAGAGTTCCCCGTTTTTCCAGGTATGGCGCACATTTGCCACATCCAGGTAAAACGTGTATTTTTCACTTCCCGGCGTAAAGCCAAAGTAGGCATACCGCTGTCTCTGACCGTCCAGTGCCAGAAGATCACACGTTCCTTCCAGATCCGTAATCCAGTCGCCAAGAAGACGCTTCATGTGGCCTTCGCCCCTTGCCTTTGGATGCACGGAAACGCTTCCCACATATCCTGCGCGGAGCAGCTTACCCCCTGCTGCCATTCGCTGCGGAAGCACCGCAATCTCGGCCCGGAGTCTGCCGTTTTCCGCAACAGCGACGCGGTGGATCCGTGCCATTTCCGGTCCTGCCTGATAAACCCTTGGAATTAACTGCTCAAAGTCGTGCGGACGGTGTGCCGTGCTGAACACGTAGTTTGCAAGTTCGATGCAGTCCTCCCACTCTTCCGGCTTTGCAAGTCTGTACTCTGTCATAATGTAAAAACCTCCTGATCCTAAAAACCCTTTTGTTTTTGCTCTTCTTTTTCTCTATCCTAACGGATTTTTGTCCTTTTGTCACGAAAATTCCGAACAAATTGCAATATTTTTGCTATATCTGGTAAAAAAAGGAAACGCTCCCGGAAATTTTCATTCCAGGCGCGTTTCCCTTTTCTCAATGTTTCCTGTTTTACTGGATTCCTTTTACGGTGTAATCCTGTGCCTCTACGGCTGTTTTCAGCACATCGTCTGATACCGGGGCTGTCAGTGTTACAACGGCTGTTCCTTTTTCATGGCTTACTTCTGCGGATGCAACACCCTCGATTGCCTCAAGTGTTTTCTTCACTCTTGCCTCGCAGTGGCCGCACATCATGCCCTCGATTGTCATGGTTTTTACCATTCCCTGTTCTGTTGTCATGTTCAGATCCTCCTTTGGAATTTCGTTTTTGATTCTTTTATCTTTTGACGCGTCGTGCATCCGAAACAGATTCAGACGCAGGGCGTTTGTCACAACGCAGAAGCTCGAAAGGCTCATCGCCGCCGCACCAAACATCGGGTTCAGCTTCCAGCCGAACAGCGGGATCCATACGCCCGCAGCCAGCGGAATACCGATGATATTGTAAATGAAGGCCCAGAACAAATTCTCGTGAATGTTCCTGAGGGTCGCACGGCTTAAGCGGATCGCTGCCGGTACATCGGAAAGGCGGCTCTTCATCAGGACAACGTCTGCCGCATCGATCGCGATATCGGTTCCTGCTCCGATGGCAATACCGATATCCGCACTGGTCAGAGCCGGTGCATCGTTGATGCCGTCTCCTACCATCGCTACTTTTCCTTTTTCTTTCAGGCGGCTGATGACCGCTTCTTTTCCATCCGGCAGAACGCCTGCGATGACTTCGTCCACACCTGCCTGTGCGCCGATGGCACGCGCGGTGCGCTCATTGTCTCCGGTCAGCATCACGACACGGATTCCCATATTCTGCAGCTCTTTCACCGCACGCGGGCTGTCCTCTTTGATGACATCCGCAACCGCGATCATACCGAGCATCTTTCCATCTTCACTGAAGAACAGCGGTGTCTTTCCTTCTTCGGAAAGTTTTGCTGCCTGCTCTTCCATCTGTTTCGAGAGAACCGCTTTTTTCGTAATCAGTGCGCGGTTGCCTCCGCAGAGCTCTTTTCCGTTCCGTTTTGCCACAAGGCCGTTTCCAGGAAGCGCAGAGAAATCACTGACTTCTTCGCGGGCCAGGCCTTTTTCCTCTGCAAGTGCAAGAATCGCACGGGCCAGCGGATGCTCACTTTTCCGCTCCAGTGCAAAGGCACCTTTTAAAAGCTCCTCCTCACTTACACCGTCCGCCGGGACAAGATCGGTTACCTGCGGCTCTCCGCTTGTGATGGTTCCAGTCTTATCGAGTGCAACGATCTGTGTTTTTCCTGTCTCCTCGAGAGAAACTGCGGTTTTGAACATCGTTCCGTGTTTTGCTCCCATTCCGTTTCCGACCATGATCGCAACCGGTGTTGCAAGGCCGAGCGCACACGGGCAGCTGATAACGAGAACGGAAATACCTCTTGCAAGAGCAAAGCTGACGCTCTCTCCTGCAAACAGCCAGATCACAATCGTAGCAAGTGCAATGCAGATAACGGCCGGCACAAAAATACCGGAAACTTTATCGGCCACTTTGGCGATCGGCGCTTTTGTCGCTGCCGCATCGCTGACCATCTGAATGATCTGGGAGAGTGTTGTGTCTTCTCCGACTCTCGTCGCCTCACAGGTCAGGAAACCGGACTGGTTTAAGGTCGCCGCCGATACGCGGTCGCCGGCCTCTTTATCCACCGGAATACTCTCGCCAGTCAGCGCGGATTCGTTGACGGCACTCGTTCCCTCCAGGACAACGCCGTCCACCGGAATATTTTCGCCCGGGCGGACGATGAAATGATCGCCCTTTTTCACCTGATCAATGCCGACTTCCACTTCTTTTCCGTCTCTTAAGAGAACGGCGGTCTTCGGAGCCAGCTTCATCAGACTCTTTAACGCATCGGTCGTTTTTCCTTTGGAAATCGACTCCAGCATTTTTCCGACGGTAATCAGGGTCAGAATCATGGCTGCGGACTCGAAGTAAAATTCATGCATATAGCTCATGACTGCATCCATGTCCCCCTGTACCTGCGCTCCCGTCATGGCAAACAGGGCGTAGACGCTGTATACAAACGATGCGGTAGAACCAAGCGCTACCAGTGTGTCCATGTTCGGTGCTTTATGCCAGAGACTCTTGAAACCGCTGATAAAGAATTTCTGGTTGATGACCATGACCGCAATGGTAAGCAGGAGCTGTACCAGTCCCATTGCGATGTGATTTCCTTCAAAGAATTTCGGCAGCGGCCATCCCCACATCATATGGCCCATGGAGAAATACATGAGCGGAATCAAAAGAAGAACGGAGCTCAACAGACGGCGTTTCATGACCGGTGTTTCCTTGTCTTTCAGCATCTCTTCGTATTCTGCTGTGGAAGCCGACTGTGATGTGCTTCCCTTCTCGCCTTTTTTCGATGCACCGTAGCCTGCATTTTCCACGGCGGCAATAATCTCTGCCGGGGAGGCCGTTCCCTCCACGCCCATGGAATTTGTCAGAAGGCTGACTGCGCAGGATGTGACACCGGGTACCTTTGACACGGCTTTTTCGACACGGGTCTGGCAGGCGGCGCAGCTCATGCCGGTTACATTGTACTGTTCCATCGTATGTCTTCCTTTCTGTAGTTCTGGATTTTCTATTTCATATACCCTAATGGGGTATCTTGTTTTCTTCTACACTATATACCCTGTCCGGGTATTTTGCAAGTGTTTTTTCAAAAAATTTCCACTTCTCTTCTGCCATCCCCCGCACAATCCGGCCGGACCATCCTCAGAAATCCCTTGACAACCCGGCGCATGTATTTTATATTGAAGCAATCATGGATGATTTTTTCTTCTTCATCCTTCGGAGGTTTTTATGATTACATATGATTATTATCGCATTTTTTACTTCGTAGCACAATATCACAGCTTTACAAAAGCCGCGGAAATTCTGAAAAACAACCAGCCCAACATCACACGGTGCATGAACAATCTGGAAAGTGAGCTTGGCTGCAAACTTTTTATCCGTTCCCACCAGGGTGTCACACTGACAGCGGAGGGCGAAAAGGTGTATGAGCGTGTGGCCGTTGCCTACGAACAGCTCCGCACGGTTGAGGAGGAGCTGGCTCTTGAGCGGTCTCTTGAGAGCGGCCTTATCACAATCGGTGCGAGTGAGACGGCACTTCGTCTGATGCTGCTCTCCCGCCTGGAGCACTTCCACACCCGCTATCCGCACGTCCGCCTGCGCATCTCCAACCACTCGACGCCGCAGGCCATCCAGGCGCTCGAAAACGGTCTGGTCGACTTCGCAGTCGTCACAAGCCCGGTGGAAATCCGCAAACCGCTGCACAAGATCCCGATTTTCCCATTCCAGGAAATTCTGATCGGCGGATCGAAATATGCATCCCTTTCCGCAGAGCCGCATCATCTCGGCGAATTGTCAGAATATCCTTTTATCTCGCTTGCCAAAGACACCGGCACGCGGGAGCTGTACGCCGAGTACTTTCTGAATCACAACCTCGCCTTCCACCCCGATATGGAGGCGGCGACGACGGATCAGATTCTTCCTATGGTCGAGTATAACCTCGGCATCGGATTTTATCCGGAGGAGCTGGCACGCGATGCCTTAAAGAGCCGTACCGTCTGTCGGATTCCGCTCATCGAGGAGGCCCCCAAACGTGAAATCTGTCTTATCATCAACCCGCGGCAGCACCAGAACGCGGCGGCAAAAGAGCTGATCGAGGAGCTTCTGGAACGCGTATAAGATTTTATGAACTTTTGTTTGAAACAGAAAAAGACCCTGTCTACCGGCGGACGGAACATCGCTGCTCCATCCTTCCCGTATACAGGGTCTCTTTTTTATTTATGCCTGCTGTCCGGCAATCTGCTCTTTTTTGTGCGGCATGGCAAATACCATCGCCGTGTAGGAAAGCATTGCGCCTGTGATGTAGAAGAACATCAGAAATCCGCTCCGGTTCAGCACAGCGATGCGGACAATTCCAATCCAGAAACCGACGTTGGACGCCAGGGAGAACACACGCGCAAACATCATGTTTTTCTCCTCACCCTTTGCCAGGCGGACGATCAGCAGCAGCATGGCCGCTGAAAAGAACAGTGTCATACAGCACTCCAGAAATACTTCCATTTTTTCAGCCTTCTTTCTTCACTCTCTCTTATTTCTCAACGGTACTTTTCCAGTGACATCAGAAGGAAGCTCACCAGAAGAAGTCCGCAGGAAATCCAGATTACATGGATTCCATACAGCATGGAGAACACGCCTCCGATTCCGGCGCCGATGGCGAAAGCCAGAATCACGCCGAAATAGTATCCGGCCTGACGGAGCTGTTCTTTTTTCTTATCCCGCATATACATAGACAGCGCTGCGGTTCCGCTTCGCAGGTTTCCGATGCACATGGTGCTTGCATACGAATAACCGCCGACCTTGCGGAAGGTCTGTACCTGAATCGCGCACGCAAACGATACAAGCATCGCCGCGAGCATATTATAAGAAGACGGAATAAATCCGACGATCGCAAGGATCACAATTTCCGCCGCGAGAAGTACCTGCCGCCAGTGCAGCCTCTTTGCATACCGGTAATGCTCCTGGAAATTTTCTGCCAGAAATACACCCATCGCAAAAAAGAGGATCGGGAAGAGATACCGAAGACCTGCCGTAAAGTTTCCTTCCAGAAAGTTCTGGCTCATCAGCACAACGTTTCCCGTCTGGGCATTTGAGAATACTTCATCTCTGCAATTGTACGTGTAGGCATCCTGAAAACCGCCGGACAGCGCCAGAAACATACTGTTGATAAATGCTTCCGACATCTGATTTTCCGAGAGCAGGCGTCCTACAAGGCTTGCTTTCTTTTCCATAAATTTTCCCTTTCTTTCAACAGACGGCCCGGCTTTCTGGTGCCTGCCGTTTTGCTTTCCTTATTATAACCGCCCGCTTTTTGAGATGGAAAAACGGATATCGTATTATGCTCATATTTTTTTCATATGACTATATTGATTTAAAATCATTTTAATATGATACACCGTAAAAAAAAGGAGAAATTTTGTCACTTTGCACAAACAAAATTTCTCCCTTTTTGTAAATTGTCTTTATTGTTCTAAAATTTTCTTACTTTCTTCCTCTCTGTTTCTCACTCTGCTCGCGGTGGTACTGCAGCGTGTAGAGCTGGTAATATCTTCCCTGCGCTGCTAAAAGCTCCTGATGCGTTCCATGCTCCACGATTTTTCCGTGGGACAGTACGATAATCTCATCCGCATGCTGGATCGTCGAAAGACGGTGCGCTACGATCAGCATCGTTCCGATGTTCTTCATCTTTTCCATGGAATCCTGGATCAGAAGCTCGGTTTCGGTGTCGATGTTCGCCGTCGCCTCGTCAAGGATCATGACCGAAGGCTTATGGATGATGGTACGCGCAAACGAGAGAAGCTGGCGCTGTCCGGCGGAGAAGTTGTTTCCTCTCTCCCGCACCGGCTCGTCGAGGCCGTGATCCAGCTTGTTGATAAACTGGTCAGCATTCACGTAATGGCAGACGTCCATGATCTCTTCATCGGAAATCCCCTCCTCGCGGAGAATAATGTTGCTACGGATCGTTCCCGAGAACAGGAAGACATCCTGCAGCATCTGGCCGAATTTTTTCCGCAGGGAATCGATCTTGATCTTTCGGATGTCGATGCCGTCGATCAGAATCTCACCCTTCTGGAACTCGTAGTTCCGGCAGATCAGGGAAAGAATCGTCGATTTTCCAGAACCGGTGGAACCCACAAATGCGATTGTCTCTTTCGGATTGACGTGGAACGAAACGCCTTTTAACACCCACTCGCCCGGGATATAGGAAAACCATACGTCGCGGAACTCAATTTCGCCCCTGATGCCGGTAAGCTCGATCGCATCCGGCGCATCCTGCATTTTTGGCTCAAGATCCAGAATCGAGAATACTTTCTCGGCGGATGCAAATGCGGACTGCAGCCAGTTGAACTGCTCCGCCAGGTTCTGGATCGGGTTGAAGAATTTTGAAATATACATGTAAAAGCTGACGATCATACCGCTGGTAAGCGTCTGGCCGAGGAACGACGTTCCCTCCAGATAGCCCTTGCCGCCTAAATACAAAAGGCAGAGCACGGAGCTGATATACAGCATGTAGACGAGCGGACGGAAAATACCAAACACGAAAATCTGCTCCTGCTGTGCGCGGCCGAGTGCGTTGCTCTTATCGGTAAACTCGCGCATCTTGGCATCCTCGCGGTTGAAGATCTGTGTGATTTTCATACCGGAAAGGTTCTCCGACAGATACGTGTTGATGTCCGTAGTACAGTCTTTTACTTTCCGGTGTGCTCTTCGCGAGAATTTGCGGAAAATAATCGAGAACAGCACGATAAACGGCACGAAGCAGAGCACCATCAGCGTCAGCTCATAGTTCAGAAACAGCATCGCAATCAGAATGCCGATGATCACGAAGAAGTTCTTCAGAAGATTGACCAGAAGGTTGGTGAACATCAGCGAAATCGCGTTCGTATCGTTTGTCGTTCTCGTGACAAGCTTTCCGACCGGAATCTCATTTAACTGCTCGTGGGAAAGGCGCTCGATGTGGACGAACAGATCCTCCCTCATATTGGAAATGATTTTCTGACCCGTCTTCTGCAGAATCACGGCCTGGAAATACGTGCACGCCATCGAGACAAGAAGGATTGCCGCATAGCCCGCTACCCACAGAATCAGGGTATTCAGCGCGAATTTTCCAACGACGAGCTCCTCAATTTTGCCGACGATCAGCGGCGAAATGATATCGTACGCGATCGAAAACAGCATCAGAAAACCAACAACGATAAACTGGCGGTAAAACGGCTTTGCGTAATCCATCAGACGCTGCATGATTTCACTGTCTTTCATGTTCCGCTCAAAGCCGGTTTCTTTTTCTCCATCTTTCACTACAAACGCGGCCACAATCAGCAGGGTGGAAATCACGCCGATGATCGCGCCGACCCAGAGAATCGGATAATAATTGTGCATTTCTACTCCTCCCCCGCTTCCTCTTCAAGTTTCTGCAGATCGACCATCTTGCGGTACGCCGTGCAGGTCCGGTACAGATCCTCGTGTTTTCCGACTGCATGGACTTCTCCGTCCTCGACGAACACGATCTTGTCCATCTGCTCCACCGTTGAAATCCGGTGTGCGATCAGAATTGTCGTCAGTCCCTCACGTTTTTTGAGATTGTCGAGAATCGTGCGCTCTGTTTTGGTATCGACCGCAGAGACGGAATCGTCGAGAATCAGAATCGGTGCGTGTTTCATCAGCGCACGCGCAATCGAGATTCGCTGCTTCTGTCCGCCGGAAACCGTCACACCGCGCTCGCCAAGAACGGTGCGGTAGCCCTCTTTGAACTCTGCGATATTGTCATGGACATCGGACATCATCGCTGCATCCTCAATGGCCTCCTGGTTTTCGTCATCAAAGGCGAAGGAAATATTGCCGGAAATCGTGTCGGAGAACAGGAAGTTGTCCTGCGGCACGTAGGCACAGCCCTCACGCACGGTGTGGATGGAAACGGTGTTGACATCGTGGTCATCAATGAACAGCGTTCCGTCCGGCACGTTGTAGGTGCGGAGCAGCAGATCGACGATGGTCGTTTTTCCGGAACCGGTCTTTCCGACGATGCCGACACTCTCGCCCGGCTCAATGGTAAACGATACGTTTTTCAGCACATCGTACTCCCCGTCCGGATAGCGGAAGGTCAGATTGCGGAACTCGATTTTTCCATGGATGGACGGCAGATCCTGCACACCGCCGCGGTCCTTCACATCGACTTTTGCGTCAAGCAGTTCCGTAATACGGTTTAAGGACGCTTTTCCACGGGATGTCTTCTCGATCAGCATGGAGACCGCCATGATCGGCCATACAACGGCCGAGAAATAGCCGATATACTCGACAAGCTGGCCGGCGTCGAAGCTTCCGCAGTAAACGAGATAGCCGCCGTAGCCTAAGATTACACAGATGACGGACTCGACGAACAGCGTTACCATAATGTTCAGCAGTGTGGAAATTTTGGTATATTCTACGTTGATGTCCTCGTTCTCGCGGTTCAGTCTGCGGAACATCATCAGCTCTTTCGTCTCTTTGACGAATGCTTTGATGACAGCAAGACCGGAATAGTTTTCCTGCGCGAAATCGGACAGCTCGGAAAAGGCCGCCTGGCGCTCTTCCCACTTTTTCATCAGGTATTTGCCGAGCGTTGTACCGGCGGCCATCAGAAATGCCATCGGGATCATGGAAAGGCCGGTCAGGAAGTGGTTCATGCGCCACATTTTGATCACGGCAAGCAGGCCTAAAAACAGCGCATCGCAGAACATCAGAATACCGTCGCCGAAGCACTCCTGCACGGTATCGAGATCGTTCGTGTAAAGACTCATCAGGTTTCCGACTTTGTTGACCTGATAATACTCCTGGGACAGCTCCTTGCTGTGCGCGAACATGCAGGTACGAAGATCGGTCACCACGCGGATTGCGGAGCCGAAAAAGCAGACTCGCCACAGGAAACGGCCGACTACCATGACGATAATGGTAATAATCATGGGCCGGCAGACCTGATCCAGCAGAAATTCCATATCAAACACCGCCGCCTGGCCGTTGACCAGAACAGGGTCGCCGTTCATGCCGTTGATGACCATGCGGTACAGCTCCGGTATGAAAAGCTGGAAATAATCTACGAGAATCAGCGCTGCAAGACCGAGAATCAGAATGGGCGCATTCTTCAGGTAGTATTTGTTAATGTACTTTCCAAATATCATATATTTTCTCCCTCTTTTTGTTTTTGCCATTGTCTGCTATGATCTTTCTGATCATAGCAGTCCTTCCCTTTTCCAAAGCGTTTTCGCCCCGGAATGCCTCCTTTCTTCTCCTGCATTTCACAGCTCCGATGCAATTTTAACAGAGATAAACAGAAGGAACTGGACTTTGAAAAATCCAATTCCTTCTGTTCCAATTCACATTCCTGCTCCAAAAGCGTTCCGCTTCTTCTTTGCAGGACACCGTTGTCCTGTGAATGTTTGTTCTATTTTTTAGTATACGGTTCTTTTTCTCTCCCGTCAAGCATTTCACGCGTTTTTCTGTTTTCTTTTTTATTTTTTGCCGTTTTCCGCTTTTTTTGCGCAAAATCTGCGCATTCCGGTTAAAACAGCCAAAAGAAGAAGAAGGCTGACGCCAAGTGTGATCCACCACGTTCTGGTCACGGCTGCAATCAGATATCCCACCAGGCAGACACACGCCGTAACGGCCGCATACTGCATCTGCGTCGATACGTGGTTCAGATGGTTGCTCTGCGCACCCGCACTTGACATAACCGTCGTATCCGAGATCGGCGAAATATGGTCACCGCAGACCGCCCCTGCCAGGACGGCGGATACCGAGATAATCATCATCTCCAGATTTGTTCCGGCGGCGAACATGCCCGTTGCAATCGGCACAAGAATCGCGAACGTTCCCCAGGAGGTTCCCGTCGAAAAGGAAAGGAACACCGCCACGGCGAACAGCACCACCGGGATAAAAATACTTGCGGATGCATGGTCTCCCACGACGCTTCCGACAAACTGGGCCAGGCCCATCGCATCACCGACGCCTTTTAAGGTCCACGCAAAGACGAGAATCGTAACCGCCGGAACCATCAGCTTGAAGCCCTCGGACAGGCTGTCCATAAAGCTCTTGAAGGTGATGACCTTCCGCGGCAGATACAGCGCCATCATAAACAGGATCGTCACGACGGAGGCAAAAATCAGACTCGTCTCTGCATCACATCCTGCGAACGCGGAAATCACATTGTCCGCGCCGCCGAGGAAGCCAGTGTAAACCATCGCTCCGATCGCTGATACAATCAGTACGGCAACCGGGAGCACGAGGTCGATGACTTTTCCGTTCGGATTGACCTCCTGCTCGGAAACCTGCTCAAACTCCTCGCCTCCGGTCGTGAAAACATCACCTTTGGCGGCATTATCCTCGTGGAGCTTCATCTGACCAAAATCAAAGCCGGTGTAGCAGATGTAAAAGACCATCGCAATTGTAAGGATCGCATACAGGTTATACGGAATTGTCCGCAGAAACAGCTGGAATCCACTGATTCCCGCATCCGCCGGCACATACGAGTTGACGGCTGCCGCCCAGCTTGAGATCGGCGCGATAATACAGATCGGCGCTGCGGTGGAGTCGATGATGTATGCGAGTTTCGCGCGGGAAACCTTGTGGCTGTCCGTGACCGGGCGCATGACAGAGCCGACTGTCAGACAGTTGAAATAGTCATCCACAAAAATCAGAACACCAAGCCCCATCGTTGCCAGAAGCGCACTCCGCTTCGTTTTGATCTTCGTCCCCGCCCATTTTCCATACGCCGCTGAGCCGCCGGATTTCGCCATCAGCACGACAACCATGCCAAGCAGGATATCGAAGATCAGAATGTTGATGTTCATGCTGTTCCGTAAAATTTCAAAGAAGCTTGTGAACGCATCCCACGGATGGAAGCCGGTGTACAAAAGGACACCGACTGCCGATCCGATGAACAGGGAACTGTAAACTTCTTTTGTTACAAATGCAAGCAGAATTGCAAGCAGCGGCGGGACGAGTGCCCACCAGGTTCCGATAAACATTGAACCATTCATGTCGTCTGTTTTCCCTTTCTGCTGTTAAGTTCGTTTACACTTCCGGCGTTACAATTTTTCCGGCTACTGCACATGCTGCCGCTGTCTTTGGAGATGCCAGATAAATTTCAACTTTAGAAGTACCCATTCTTCCAAGAAAGTTTCGGTTGTTCGTTGCTACAACACGCTCGCCGTCAGAGAGGATTCCGCCCGCTCTTCCGCAGCACAGACCGCAGCCTGGATGTGTAATCATGGCGCCTGCCTCTGCCAGTGTATCGAGAATGCCCATTTTGCTTGCCTGCAGATAAATCTTGCGGCTTGCCGGTGTTACGATCAGTTTTACGTAGTCGGCTACTTTTTTGCCTTTTAAAACCTCGGCTGCCGCCTGCAGATCCTCGAGACGGCCGTTCGTACAGGAACCGATGAAGACCTGATCGATCGGGGTTCCCTCGAGAACGCTGGTATCACGGATCTTGTCTACCTGGGACGGGCATGCCATCACCGGCACGAAGTCCTCAGCACGGTAAGTGATAGTGCGCAGATATTTCGCATCCTCATCGCCTTTTAAGCTCTTCTGATAGTCATTGAGTTCGATCTCGCAGTATTCTGCGGTCTTCTCATCCGGGGTAAAAAGTGCACATTTGGCACCTGCCTCGATCGCCATGTTGGCAATCGTCATACGGCTTGCC
>UMFS01044780.1_pt1 | contig 12415 bp, 10 predicted proteins | sample 1965071 | NCBI WGS metagenome assembly UMFS01 (sample SAMEA4836052, study PRJEB28245) | human gut metagenome | biome: gut microbiome; material: fecal sample | place: Denmark | collected 2008
TCAGGCCGCGCTGCTGGCCCCGACAGAAATTCTGGCCGCCCAGCATGCCGAAGGCCTGAACCGGATGCTTGCCCCTTTCGGGATGCGGGTGGCCCTGCTGACCGGCGGCATGAAGGCCGCTGCACGCCGCACCACCCTTGCCGCCATCCGGAACGACGAAGCCGACCTTGTGGTGGGCACCCACGCCATCCTCAGTGAAGGCGTGGAGTTTGCCCGGCTGGGTCTTGCCGTGATCGACGAGCAGCACCGCTTTGGGGTACGGCAGCGCGGAATGCTGGCCGAAAAGGCCGCGAATCCGCACCTGCTGGTGATGAGCGCAACGCCCATTCCCCGCACGCTGGGCCTGCTCATCTACGGCGATTTGGACATCTCCATTCTGGACGAGCTGCCGCCGGGCCGCACACCGGTCAAAACCCGCTGCATCACCGGCAAAAAGCGGCGCGACCTCTACCATTTTCTCGATCAGGAGATCGGGCGCGGGCGGCAGGTGTATCTGGTCTGCCCCGCCATCGAGGACACACCGGATGGCGGGCTGAACGCCGTCAAGACCTACTACGAGGACATTGCCAAGGCCCTGCTGCCGGAGCGCCGGGTAGGCCTGATGCACGGCAAGCTCAAGCCCAAGGAGAAAGCTGCCGTGATGGAGGACTTCAAAGCCGGACGGCTGGACGCACTGGTGTCCACCACCGTCATTGAGGTGGGTGTGGATGTGCCCAATGCCAGCGTAATGGTGATCGAAAACGCAGAGCGCTACGGTCTGAGCGCCCTGCATCAGCTGCGCGGCCGCGTGGGACGCGGTGCAGCGGAGAGCTGGTGCTTTCTTGTCAGCGACAACCAAAGCGAAAACGTACAAAAGCGGCTGAAATTTTTGTGCAGCACCACGGACGGCTTTGCGGTGGCGCAGTACGATCTGGAGACCCGCGGCCCCGGCGACTTTTTCGGCAGCCGCCAGCACGGCCTGCCCACCCTGCAGATCGCCGACCTGATGAACGACACCCGCACCCTGCACGCTGCGCAGGCGGAAGCCGTTGCCATGCTGGCCGACGACCCGCTACTGGAAGCGCCGGAGCACGCACTGCTGGAACAGCAGGTGCAGCAGATGTTCGAGAAAGCCGGAGCCATGAACTGATCCGGAGATTTTTTGCGCACAAGCAACAGCAAATGCAAAAGCCGCTGCACGGCTGGTGCAGCGGCCCCTGTTATCGAACGGAACGCTTTGCGTGCCGTTCGCCCATGCTTATCACATCGCAGAACACGCAGCGGCTTTTGGTGGAAAGCTGGGTATCCTTATGGTAGCAGCCAAAAAACCACTTGTCGTAGGTCAGCTTCAACAAAATTTTATCCAGAAAACTGTGCAGCTGGTTGGTCTCGCCGCTGGCAAGGGCGGTAAAATCCAAAAATCTGCTTGGCGCATCGTGGGTCAGCACATAATCCACTTTGTAATCGCACGCTGCAAGGTTCTCCTCACAAAAGGCGTATTCCTCCTCCGAAGGCATTTCTTCCCTCCACCAGTTCACACCGGGTTCCCGATCCTCCACATCCTGGCTTTCCGCACCGCCAAAGCACAGGTATTTTTTATTCTCCAATTCCAGCACGCTGCCGCGGCACACATGGTACACATTGCCGCCCAGTGCCTGCACCTTGCCGCCAAAGCGTTCCTCGGTGGGATACTGCTTCAAAAGGTCGTAGTTTTCGTGGCTGCCGTCCAGAAACAGCAGGGTATACGGGCGCTTGCGCAGCCAATCCAGCTTTTTCTGTTCCTCCTTGCTGCCGTCCCACACAAAGCCAAAGTCGCCCAGTACCACCACGGTATCCCGTTTGCCCAGCCAGCGCAGCTTGCCGTGCTTGAAGCGGTCGATGTCGCCGTGGGTGTCCCCTGTCAGATATACCATTCCTGTCCTCCCTGACCGGATGTGAAATCGGCACAATAAGCCTTGTCACACCCCGCCAAACCTGTTATTATAAAGAATACAGCCTTCCGCTGTGATCTCGTTCTTACCCGGCGCACTGCACCTGTGCCGTGCTGCCTGTTGTTTTATATTATCGCTTTTTAAAGGAATTGTCCACATGAAACGTATTTTTGCGCTGGTTTTGTCGTTCGCTGTCCTGTTCAGCTGCCTTGTGCTGCCCGCCGGGGCTATGTTCGACCCCACCCCGGTCTATCAGGTGCAGGCACAGAGTGCCTATATCGTCAACACCGATACCAATATCATCGTCTATGATAAGGACAGCACAAAGCAGGTATCCGCCGGTGGTCTGACAAAGTACATGACCATTGCCCTGCTGCTGACCAACTATGCCGACCATCTGGACGACACCTTCCAGATGCCCTTTGCCATCTCGGATTACGTTTATAACACCAACAACGCCGATATGCGCTCCAACGAGACCTTTACCTACCGCGAAGCCATGTACGCCATGCTGACCCGCAACGCCAACGAAGCCGCCATGGGCCTTGCCTATGCCCTTTCCGGCGGCGACCTCGCGGGCTGGGTGAGCCAGATGAACACCCTGTCCCAGCGCATCGGCACCACCGGCAGCACCTGGACGGATGCCTGCGGCATCGACAGCGGCAACGTGACCTGTGCCGTGGATATGTACCTGATCCTGCGCTATCTGATGAGCTTTGATGCCTTTGTGGAGGTTTCCGGTGCGCCCAGCTTTACCATGCCCGCCAAAGAAAAACACCGTTCTTCGTCTGTTCTGGTCAGCCAGAATGCCGCGCTGAGCAAATCCAGCGGCGGCAAATACTACCGCAGCGCCATGCAGGGCGGCATGTGCGATGTGACCGCATTCAAAAGCGACAGTGGCAATCAGAGCTATGTTTCATGGGCCAATAAGGATGGTGCCACCTATATTTTCTGCGTGATGCAAAGCCCGGACACCTGCGACGATTTCGGCTACGCCAACCGTCGCCCGGCCCTGTGCGAGACCGTGAAGCTGATGGACTGGGTGTTCGACAGCTTTTCCATTCAGGCCGCGCTGGACACCGACCTTACGCTGGCCGAGATCCCGGTGAAGTATTCCTCCGATACCAGCTCCCTGCAGCTGTATCCCGCCGACAGCATGATGACCCTGCTGCCTTCCACCGGCGACGGCAGCGTGACCCAGAAATATTTCCACCTGCCGGATTCCGTGTGTGCCCCTGTCCAGCAGGGCGATGTGGTGGGTACCGTGGAGCTGAAGCTTGCCGGTGAGACCATTGGCGTGGTGGACCTGATCGCCGGGCAGGATGTCAGCCGCAACCCGCTGCTGTTCACTGTGGCGCGTTTTCAGGAATTCTTAGGCAGTCTGTATCTCAAAGTTGTAATAACACTGAGTATTATTTCCATCATCATCTACTTTGCGTGGGTCCTTTTGAACAACTGGAACCGCCGCAAGCCCACCAGAAAGATCCGCCGCCGCTGAGCTTTGCACCGTTCAGCCGCATTTTGTGGAAAAGTGATGCAAAAAGCCCCGTCAGCCTTTTCAGGATGACGGGGCTTTTGGTTGCGCCAGCAGGAGTCGAACCTACGATGGGGGAGTCAAAGTCCCCTGCCTTACCGCTTGGCGATGGCGCATCGTGCAAGATATTATACCATATTCTTTGTTTTTCCACAAGGGGAAGGTTCCACTTTTCCGCTTTTGCGGCGGCTCTGTGCCGCCTTTTGCAGCCTGCAATTTGTGAAAAACCAATTTTTTTCATCATAACAACAGAATACGCCCATTTTGTTGCGCTTTTGTTACACTATATGTGGTAAATATAGGATTGAATAAACCTCCTCTTCCCGGCTTTTTCGTCTACTGCCTCATGGCGGGGACATCGAGGTCTGTTCTGGTGTTTCCGTTCCCGGCATGCACCACATCCCAATTCGTCAGGAAAGCGAGGAGTCATATGAAAAAGATCTTGAAAATGCTGGTCCTCGGTCTGCTCAGCGCTGCACTGCTCTGCTGTGCACTGCCCTCTGCCTTTGCCGCAGAAGACAAGGATTCGCAGGTCTACACCATTGGTCTGGATGCCATGGGCGGCAGCAGCTCCGCTGTGGCAGTCACCACCAATCTGAGCGGCAAACTCAGTGCCCTGCCCGCGCAGCCTGCGCTGGAAGGCTACACCTTTGACGGCTGGTATACCGAGCCGGTGGGCGGCACAAAAATCAGCACCTCTACGGTGTTTACCGGTGATACCACTGTGTACGCACACTGGACCGTGAAAAATGCCACCACTTCCACCAGCACATCCACGCCCGCTCAGCCGGAACAGACCGCGCAGGAATACGATGACGGCCCGATTTTGAGCGTTCTGACGGTAGCCGGTGCTCTGATCACCACGCTGGCCGTGGCTGCCTTTATTTAAGTCTTTTCACACACTGTATCAATTTTATCAATAGAAAGGAAAATCTCCATGTCTACTATGAAACTGCCCGCAAACTATGCCTCCATCAGCGAAGAGGAAATGGTCTATCTGGACGGTGGTGCCCGCGACGCTTACAACAGCTTCCTGAATGTCGGTAAGGTGTTCAACGCCATTGCCCGCATCTTCTCCGGTGCAAGCTCCATCATCAACAATGTCAACGTGATCTACCAGTCCTTCCTGACTCTGGGCGATCTGCTGAAGAGCTTCTGATCCGGCTTCTATTTTCATCTGTTTTTCAAGAACTGCCTCCGTTGTGGGGACAGTTCTTTTTGTTTTTAACGCATTTTCAGTCCGGTGTTAATCGTTTACATCAAAAGAAACAATTTTTCTTTGGCTTTGGCAAAAAAATGCACGGAAAAGGCATTCTTGTTACGCTTTTGTTACGCATACTGTGCTAACATACAAGGTGGAAGGTCATTCATCAAACTGGCGCTTTCACGCCGAAAGCTGATATATCAAATGTGGTTTTGTGGTGCGAAAATTTTCGTATTTGTCGAAAGTTTTCGTTCGCCCAATCCGACCACTTTTTGCGGGAGAAATCGATCATTATGCCAGACCGTGAACTGCGGCACATGCGCCGCACCGAATTAGTCGAGATCATTCTGGCGCTCAAGCAGAGCGAGGACCAGCTCCGGGCAGAAAACACTGCCCTGTCTGCCCAGCTGCAGGAACGGCAGATCCATATTGAAAACGCAGGTTCCATTGCGCAGGCTGCACTGGAGCTGAACAAGGTGTTTGAAGCGGCGCAGGCTGCGGCTGATGAATACGTTGCATCGGTGCTCGCAGCAAACAAAAACACCGATGCCGCCGCCAGCGCTCTGCGCGCTCAGGCGGAAGCCGAAGCCCAGCAGATCCTTGCACAGGCACAGACCGAGGCTGCGAACCTGAAGGCCCGTACCCAGCAGCAGTGCGACGCGGAAACGGAAGCCGCCGCACGCAAGCGCGCCCAGGCCGAAGCGGACTGCAAGGCAATGCTTGCCCGGACGCAGCAGGAGATCCAGCAGCGCCGGGCCGCTTTTGACCGCCGGGCCAGCGAACTGCTGGACGGCTATCACAGCACGGAATTCCTGCCGGAGGAGCGTGCCAAATGAAAGAGCAAAAGATCAGGTTCACGCCCATTCCATCCACAGCAGAGGTGGAAGCAGAGCGCGAACGTCTGGCCTACCGCAGCCGTTATATGCGGGTGCTGCGCAGCACGGTCTACACGCTGCTGGTGGTCGCGGCCGTTGCCGTGCTGCTGGCCACCCTGTTTCTGCCGGTGCTGCAGGTCTCCGGCGACAGCATGAACCCCACTCTGCAGGACCGGGACATCATTCTGCTGGTCAAGGGCAGCGACATGAAGACCGGCGACCTTTGCGGATTTTACTGGCAGAACAAGCTTCTGCTCAAGCGCATCATCGGCCTGCCCGGTGATGTGATCGAACTGGACGAGGACGGTGTGGTCACTGTGAACGGCCAGACGCTGGATGAGCCATATGTAGATGAACTTGCTCTGGGCGAATGCGACATCAAATTTCCCTATCAGGTGCCGGAAAACCGGTATTTCGTACTGGGTGACCATCGGGCCACCTCCATTGACAGCCGCAGCAGTGTGATCGGCTGTGTGGAAAAAAGTCAAATCGTGGGCAAGGTTTTTTTGCGGGTATGGCCCTTGTCCAACTTCTCGTTGATCCACTAAGGAGGTTTAGGAATCATGCGGGATATCGTGAAAGAATATCAGAAAAAGTTCCGTCGGAACCACCAGCGCGCCAGACGCTATACTGCGCTGCTGCTGGCGCTGGCGCTTACCACCAGCCTGTTCGTGAACTGGCAGCTGCACGGCGTGGGCATTGCCAAAACGGCCGAATATCTGTGCGGCGAGTTGGAGCACGAGCACACCGCTGCCTGCTATGAAAAGCAGCTGGTGTGCGGCTATGAGGAAGGCGAACCGGAGGACTGGAACGCCACCATGACGGACGACGGCATGTCTTTTGATGATACATTCGACATGGATGATGATGCGTTCGGCGTGGATGCGGATGATCCCGGCATTGCAGCCCATTCCGCAGAGCCGGAGTACATCTTTGTGCCCCATGAGCACACCGACGACTGCTACCAGGAAGTGCAGGAGCTGACCTGCCTGGAAGAAGAGCACACCCACGACGACAGCTGTTTTGATGAGGATGGTGTCACCTTCATCTGCGATAAATTCGAGCACACCCACGACGACAGCTGCTACACCACCACCTATGAGCTGGTGTGCGGTCTGGAAGAGGGCGAGCTTGTAGAAGAAGTGAACCCCGATTATGACCCGGTGGCCCTGTTTGAGGAGCCGGTGGCCGCAAAGCCCGTGGTGGTCGATCCTGTGATCGAGACCCCGGTGCACCACCACACCGATGCCTGCTACGAGGAAGTGCTGGTCTGCGGCCTGCCGGAGCATCACCACACGGTGAACTGCCTGTCCGACCCGCTGGACGACATGCAGGACGAGGACGAATGGCTGGCACAGACCGGCACCACGCTGAGCGGCAACTGGGCCGACGACCTGCTGGCCGTAGCCGAGAGCCAGCTGGGCTATGAGCAGAGCGAGCGCAACTTCCAGCTGGACGATGCCGACGGCGAGACCGTGCGCCACTACACCCGCTACGGCAACGACTACGGCAACGACTACGGCCCATGGGACGTGATGTTCCTTTCCTACTGCCTGAAATATGCCGATATCCCCCAGAGCGCTATCCCGCAGGTTTCCAGCGTGCTGTCTTTGCACAGCCAGCTGCGCAGCGCGCTGTACAACGAAGAGACCGGCAGCGGCTATGCCATGGATTTTGACGGTGATCTGCCGTCTGATGCCGCAATGCCCGGTGATATCGTCATTTACAATGGCACCGTGACCAAGGCTGTGGCCGCAGAAAGCCAGCCGTTGCAGGTGCAGGATGATTCCGCCGATGCCGACATTGCCCTGCTCTCCATGGATGCTGCGGCCACCACCGACACCGCGCCCCACATTGAGGAATACACCGTGGATGCCAGCACCGTTGGCATCGTGAGCGATGTGGACAAAGATTTCGGCACCCTGACCGTGATCTCCGGCGATGTGGACGGCAAGGTGGCTAAAGTCACGCTGAATGCTTCGCAGGTGACAACGCTGGTGTCTGTGGCAAATGCGCAGCAGGCCGATTACGGCGTGGCTACGCCGGATTTCAAAGTCGAAGATGACGCAGATGCCATTACCACCATCAAAGGTCTGGATGCACTGGATCACCTCACTGCTCTGAAGGTGCAGCGCAAGAATGGCACTGAATACGAGGATACCAACGTCACCACCATTTCGGAGCTTCTGCACAGCAGCCTGACCGTCACAGATATCCCGGCCCAAGCGATCCAGGAAAACGACTACTGTGTCCATGTTAAGCTGCCCAAGAGCTTTGATGTGCTGAACGATGAGCTTATCTCCGGCAAACTGGAAGATACCGGCAATTATGACACCTGCGGCAGCTACCGGCTGCTCAAGGGGAATGACGGCTGCTGGTACGCCGTGCTGCGGTACGACCAAAACTATATCAAGCAGAAAGAGGAGGCAGCCGCAGGCGCGGATACTTCCGATGCCAAGGTCACCAGCAACATTGCCTTCAATTTCCAGTGGAACCAGAGCGAGGTCACCAGCAGCGGCTTTAATCAGATCGAGGTCAACAAAGATTACGCCCTTGATATCACCATCAACCCGGATGAAACCCCCGATGAGGATCAAAAAGACGATAAGAACTATGACCTTAACCAGAGCGTGAAGGACCCGCACTACGATGGCAGCGATGCCTACCTGGATTACACTGTTACGCTTGTGGTCCAGAACGAACAGGCCGGCCCGCTGACGCTTGCGGACAGCATGACCCTGCCCACCGGCGTAACCGCCGAATATGTCGAAGACTCGCTCCGGCTCAGCATGGAAAACGGCAATACAACGCTCCGCATCACTTGGGAAGATGATAATGGTGAGCGCAAGATCACCTTGGGTTCTGCCGGTTCCCCCATTGCCGCAGGCACCTATTCTATCCGCTACACCGTCAAGCTGAAGGACGTTGGCGAAACGGCTGTTGACGGTGAAGTAATCAATAACATCAGGATTCTGGATACGCCCATCAGCGATGATGCCGAAGAGTCGGTAAAAACCGACAGCCTTGTGATCACCAGTCAGGCCGATCCGTCCGACTACGAACTTCCCTCTACCGGCGGGGCCGGTACCAAACTGTATACAGCAGGCGGCGGTGCGCTGATGCTTGCCGCTCTGGTGTGCGGGGTTTGCAAAAAGCGCAGACGCGAAAGGGGGGCACGTTAAAAAGCCTGCATCCTTCCTGACACGGCGGCAAAATTGATTCTGCGCCGGAAGCAGACCCTGAAAATAGGAATCAGAAAAACTTGAAAGGAGACTTTCGCAAATCATGATGAAGAAAGCAATCAAAAAGCTGCTGGCCGCACTGCTGGCAGTTGCCATGCTGTGCGCCATGGCGATCCCGGCGTTTGCAGGCACTGAGGGGGACATCACCACATGGCACTCTTTCAGCGCTTTCCAGATCTTCAAGGGTAAAGTTGAGGGTAATGATATTAAAGACTTTAAGATTTCCAACGTTGAGTGGGGCAGCAACATCGATCCTGATAATTTTCTGCCCCAATTGAAGGGAGCTGATACCATCGGCCCTCTGTTTACCAAGGCCAACTCTGCTCAGGATGTTCTTGCGGTTATCAGCCAATGGAATAATTCCGATGCTAACAGCATCGCTTTCGCGCGTTTTGTATGCCACTATCTCTACCCGGATGCCAATGCAAAACCGAAACCCGCCGTTGAAGGTGGTAGCGATCACATCCATTTTGACGAGGCAGGTTATTATCTGGTCGTTGATACTACCCCATTTAATCCTGGCGATTTCGATCATGCCTACAATTCCTTCCTGCTGATGGTTACCCACGATAACTGGAACGTTCCAATTACGCCTAAGGCCGAAAAGCCCTCTGTTAAGAAGGAGGTTTTCGACAATTTCGACAATCAGGATGGCACCAGCACAGGAGATTTTGGTTCCAGCGCTGACCATGCGATCAATGAAAAGTTCCAGTTCAAGCTGACCGCTACCTTGCCCGCAAGCACCGACCATGCTTACGATTACTATGATACGTACGCTGTTTGCTTCAAAGATACTCTGTCCGAGGGCATTACTTATGACGGACCCGATAGTGTAGTCATTAAATCCAATAACAACACCTATGATACCACCATCGATCCTTCGAAGTATACCATTGATACTAAAAATCTTGAAACTCAAAACTATTTTGAGGTAAACATTCATGATGTTAAGGCCTGTGCCAAAGACGCAGGGTTTGATTTGAATGACGGCGCTACTATTACGTTCACCTATACTGCACACCTGAACGAAAAAGCCACTGTCAATACTACAAGTGGCCCTACCGATAACAAAAACAGCGTACAGCTCCAGTACTCTAATAACCCCAGACCCGGCGATTACTGGGGCACCACTCCCAAAAGCGAAGTCTATGTGTTCACCTACCAGCTGAACAACACCAAGTATCACGATGATGATAACCCGAATAATGTGTTGGCGGGCGCCGGCTTCCGTCTGTACAGCGACAAAGCTTGTACTCAGGAAGTGAAGCTCTACCAAAAAGACAACTTCTACTTCCCCATCAAAGACGCAACCGATAAAGGCAAAGACGCTGTTCAGATGATCTCTGGCCAAGATGGTCAGTTCAATGTCAAGGGTCTGGACGCTGGCACCTACTACCTGAAGGAGACCAACCCTCCTAAAGATTACAGTGCCTGTGACGATACTAAAATCGTCATTTCTGCAACGCACGACGGAAATCATGTTTCTCTGTCCGGTAACCTGTCCACCACCATCATCAACAAAAAAGACGGCGGCATTACCCTGCCCTCCACCGGCGGCATCGGCACTACCATCTTCTATGTGGTCGGCGGCGGCCTGATGGTTGCGGCCATCGTTCTGCTGGTCACCAAGAAGCGCATGGAGAACAAGTAAGCTCCATTTTCCCCAAGAACCCGGAGCAAAGGGGCCGCAAGGCCCCCGCTCCTATCCTTATAACATTAGGGAGTAGCCCATGAAAAAGAACAAAAGCACCATCATCCTGATCCTCGTCTTTTTCGTGGGTCTATCCGTGATGTTATACCCCACCCTCAGCGATTACGTCAACCAGCTGCATCAGTCCCGTGCTGTGGCCACCTATGCCGAGGATGTGGACAATCTGACCGATGCCGACTACAGCGCCTATTTCGAGGCGGCAGATGCGTTCAATGCGCAGATCGCCGCCGACCCGGACGCGCTGTTCCATGCCGACCGGTTCACCAGCTACAACGCCACGCTGGATGTCACCGGCACCGGCATTATGGGCTACATCACCATTGAAAAGATCGGTGTGGAGCTGCCCATCTACCACGGCACCAGCGATGGCGTGCTGCAGGTGGCGGCAGGTCACTTGGAGGGCACCAGCCTGCCGGTGGGCGGCGAGAGCACCCACGCGGTCATTTCGGCTCACCGCGGCCTGCCCAGCGCCAAGCTGTTCACCAATCTGGACCAGCTGGAAGTGGGCGACACCTTTACCATCACGGTGCTGGACCGGGTGCTGACCTATGAGGTGGACCAGATCTCCATTGTACTGCCCACCGAGACCGACAACCTCAAGGTGGTGGACGGCAAGGATTACGTCACCCTGATGACCTGCACCCCCTACGGCATCAACTCCCACCGCCTTCTGGTGCGGGGACGCCGCATCGAAACGCCGGACAAGCTCAAGCACATCCGTGTAACAGCCGATGCCATCAAGATCGAACCGATCATCACAGCTCCCATCATGGCACTGCCCCTGCTGCTGGTGCTGCTGCTCTGGCTGCTGTTCTCCAACCGCAAACGCAAATCTACAAGAGGTGAAAAACATGAAACGCACTGATCTCAAAAAGCACGCTGCGGCCCTGCTTTTGGTGCTGTGCCTTCTGGTAACAAGTGCGCTGCCTGCCCTTGCCACCAGCGCAAACATCAAGCTGGTGGACAGCAGCGGCAATCCCACTACCGGCACCATCCGCGTTACGCTGTACGACAGCGCCAACGATAAGGCGCTGAGCGGCGGCAAGCTCACTTTGTACCGTGTGGCCGAGGTAAAGCGCCAAAACGGCAACCTGAGCTACGAATACTGCGGCGATTTCTACGGCTGCGGCATTGCGCTGGGTGATTTGACCGACAGCACCCTTGCGGCCCAGCTGCAGGAGTATCTGCCCCAAAGCGCCGAGGGCACCACAAAGACCATTGATGCGGACGGCAACGTGACCTTCCGTGGTCTGGAGCTGGGCCTGTATCTGATCGTGCAGACCGAGGCTTCCAAGGGCTATGAGCCGATCAATCCGTTCCTTGTCTCTCTGCCCATGGCGGAGGATGGCAAGTGGAATTATGAGGTGGATGCCAGCCCCAAGGTGGGTGCTTACACCCCCACCAAGCCGGACACGCCGCCTACGCCCCCTACCCCGCCTACGCCCGATTATCCTGATACGCCTACCCCGCCGGACAACCCGGATAACCCGGTCTTTCCCGGTAATCCGGACAATCCCGTGGCTCCGGGCCATCCGGACAATCCCGTGGCCCCGGGCCATCCGGATCATCCGGTAGCACCCGGTAATCCAGACAGCCCCGTTCTGCCGGGCCACCCGGATAACCCGGCAATGAGCGGTCTGCCGCAGACCGGTCAGCTGAACTGGCCCGTTCCGGTGCTGGCTGTCAGCGGTGTGGTGCTGTTTGCATTCGGCTGGGCGTTGGATCGCAAATACCGCACAGTATAATTCCCTTCTGATACAACAAAGAGGACCCGATGCAGATGCATCGGGTCCTCTTTTTCGGTTTCTTTTATGCAGTCAGGGTTTACTGCTGCTGTGCCTGCTGCTCGGCGCGCTTGGCTTCCAGCGCCAGAATGGCATCGCGGCGGCTCAGGTTGATACGGCCCTGCTGGTCGATGTCGGTCACCTTGACCACGATG
>UMFS01002960.1_pt1 | contig 12288 bp, 8 predicted proteins | sample 1965071 | NCBI WGS metagenome assembly UMFS01 (sample SAMEA4836052, study PRJEB28245) | human gut metagenome | biome: gut microbiome; material: fecal sample | place: Denmark | collected 2008
TCTGGCAGCCTGAGTTCACAGATAAAACACTCTCAAGGAAAACCGGGGCGGTTCACTGCTGCTGTTGTGACGCGAACTTTGATACCTGCACGGACTGCTTCATAGCCCATCGCTATTGCCAGATGGGTTTTCCCCACACCTGATGGCTCCAGTAATACGATATTTTCATTACGTTCTATGAAGCTGAGTGAGCGTAACGACTGGAGTTGCTTCTGCGGTGCCCGGTGGCGAGTTAGACATGTAATTAATTATGTAACTATTATGACGCTAACTTATTTTTGTTTTTTTCTAAAGTTCTATAATCAGTAACTTACTGATACTTAATCAAATTTTACATCTTAAAACAAAATGCAAAAAAAAATCCAATCCCCATGCTTATGCTTTTTTTAGATATAAATTCCGCTTATTGTCAGCAAAGTGGTGATACGCACTACATTTATCGATAAATTTAGAGATTTATGTTGCTTTTGCTATTTGCTGCTTTTGGGATTTTTAGTAAACTTAAAAAAACTCCAACGGCAACTGGCAAATAATATATTTATATATAAATTAATCTTATTTATTATCTAACATCGTTTGTAATAGATGATGCAGCCCAATTAGAGGAGAGAAATACAATTCATCTAAAAACATGTCAGAAAATCATTTTGAGATATTGCTCTCACTGACGCCGATTAATAGCCAAAAAGTGAGATTAGCGCTCAAGAATTATTTCGTAGATGGTTGTACGAGAAAAAAGACGTGCGAGAGGAATAATGTGTCTCAAGGGTACTTTTCGATAAGTATGCGAAAAGTGATGCAGACAAACCGGTTGGTTGCCAGCATAGCTGAATTTTATATACCGAACAGATTTTAGGTATTTATCTGGGCGTGCATGCCTGCGCTCGGGAAAATAAGCAGTAAATTAATTACGGAGGGTAACGTAGAAAAGCTTCGTTAGAATAAGCTACTCTTTTTAATTAACCTATCTAATATTTGGAAACCTGGAGATAAAATGAAAAAATTAACCTTAGTTGCAGCTCTGGTTGCATCTGCTTTTGCTGCTGGCGCAAACGCCGCTACCACTTCCGCAAATGTAAGTATTGCTGGTAAGATCGTTCCATCTTCTTGCACAATTACTGCTACTGGCAATGGTGGTACTATTAATTTCGGTACGATTAAGACCTCTGAATTAACCACTGCGATATCTGTAAAAAAACAGAGTGGTAACCTTTCTGTTACCTGTGAAAGTGAAACCACTGCAATTATTAAAGTGAGCGGTGGAAATGGCACGAATACTAATACAAATCGCTTCAATACCGACAAAGACTTTGTTGACTACTATGTAATAGTAAAAGATGTTACCGTAAATGGTGGTAATGCTTCGTCAACCATCCTTGTGCCGCGAGACAAGGATGCTACCGTAAACATCGACAGCCTGGGTTCCACCCCGTTCCAGAGATTAGGCTCAGGCGCAACGGCTGTTTTCCCAACCAATGGCCAATATTTCGGTATGGCTAATGGCACTAGCACAACTGATGTGGGCACATTCAAAACCTTAAATGCCAATCTGGAAGTTACGGCTGCTATTAATAAAGAAGCTGCGAAAACTGCTACTAGCGGTGGAGAGCAGCCATTCTCCAGCGTAGTTAATTTTGAACTCAGCTATATCTAATAATTTTTAATCGTATACGTAGTAACGGACATGTCCGTTACTACTTTATTGAAGCAAAGAGTTATGTTTAGATATTTTCTTGTATCATTTCTAGTTTTACTTTCAAACACTGTTTACGCATTAGGTATGCAGCCGGAAACAACAGTGTTGGTTCTCGATCAGGAAGATGGGGAGGCTTCAATAACGGTAAAAAACACCAACGACACCCCCTCTCTTTTGCAGACCAGGATTGTTGACGTAGATGGGACAAAGGGGACTATTGTGCTCGCCTCGCCATCTATTGTTAAAGTAGATAGTGGCGAAGAGCAGACGGTTCGGTTTTTCCTGCAGACGAGTGGGGAAATCAAAAACCAACAATTAAAAAGAATAAGATTTTTAGGGTTGCCTGCAAAAAAAGAATCTGATAAAGGCAAGTCTAGTGTTGCTATAGCTGTAAGCCAAAGCATTCCATTAATTATTAATCCTAATGGTCTTAAGCATGAAGGAGAACCCTGGAAATCCCTGAACTATAAATATGAAAATGGAAGAGTTTACATTAGCAATCCCTCACGTTATGTAGTAAGGATGTACCCTGAAGTTAATATTGACGGAACGAAAGTTAGCTTGCAAAACTCATTTATTTCACCAATGGGCAAGGTTGAAATCAATTTTAAAGCTCCCCCGTCAGTTGTAACTATTAAACCTGTTGGTCTGTATGGTGAAGTTCGAGATGAATACAAAATCGACAAATCTAAAACATAAAAAGTTGTTAGCGACCTTTGTTTCTCTTGTTTTTACAAACGCCCATGCAGAAGGTTATTATTTCAATAACAGCGATTTGAAATCATTTGGCGTAACCTCAGATAATGCTAACCAACTGCTTCAAAGCGATGCTCTTCAGCCGGGCGCGCAAAGATTGTCATTTTTAGTAAACGGGCGGAAAGTTCCATTTGATGGACGAGTGGTGGTCGAGAATGATGGGCGTCCATGTTTGACGACTTCACTACTAAACGACCTTGACATTGATACTAATCAGTTGATTTTTGACAAGAGCGGTTGTCTGATAAATGGGGGGGGCTCTAATTTAATCGTAAAAACAAACCCAAAACATCAAGAAATTGAATTTATAGCTCCTATCAATATGATCGCATCCAACAAAAGCGGATATGTTGAAGGCGGCAATGCTGCTCTATTGAACTATAGCTTACATGGATTCAATGTTAAGGGGAAAAATAGCCGTAACGATAGCTATGCAGGCTTCATAACTTCTGGCTTCAATACAAATAACTGGATTTTCAGAAACAAATCCACTGTAAGCAGCTACAACGGTGAAAATGAGTTTAAAAACAATGAAACCTACGCTCAGAAGACTTTTGAATCACTAGGTAAAACTCTCAGAGTTGGTGATGTTGATTATTATGACCAATTTTATGGAGTGTCTTTGCGAGGTCTTCAGTGGACTCCAGATCCCTCATTGGCTGGTGGGCCTGTTACCTCTTTACAAGGCTTCTCAAACGAAGACTCTCAAATTACTGTCTACCAGCTTGGACAGCTTGTTTACGCAGGCAGAGTGCAGGCTGGATTTTACAAAATTAATTCTGTGCCGGTACTTAACTCGCAAGCTCCTTATGAGATTGTCTTGACGGGGCCGAGCGGCGGAGATACCAAGTCGATAGTGACGGCTGCCGAAGCCAGTATCTATCAGACCGCACAGTATAATGACGGCCTCTCGTTGGCTGTTGGTAAGGCCACGAACATTAAGAGTAAATACAACAATGAACCTTTAATGGCCACAACGAGTTATAACTGGAAAGCATCTGACAATCTCACAGTTGGCGCTGGCACCTTATTTACAGATAAATATTATTCTTTAGCTGGGCAGGCAACCTATAGTTTTACTCCAAGAAACTCTATATCTGTTTATCAATATGTGTCAGATGACAAAAGCGACCCAGAAACTACGCGCAACGGGAGCAGCACTAGTGTATTGTTGACTAATGCATTGGGCGAACGCTTTAGTCTTAGCAACTCTTTAAAATATCGAACAGATGGCTATCGAGGGGTGGAAGATCTAGGGCTGAACTATAGTTCTTTTTATAAGTGGCAGCAAAGCAATAGTCTCTCGACCAGCTTAAATCCCATTGGTTCGTTAAGCCTTTCCTATTCAATCAATGAGGGGGATGGTCATAAAGAAAATAATTATTCTTTTACATGGGGTCGAAACTTCTATAGCGCTTATGTGACAGCGACTTTGCAAAAACAAAAGGTTGAATACAACAATAAATTAACTAGCGAAACCAGACTGTATGCCCAGTTGTCTATTCCTCTGTCAAATAAACAGAGAGTTATATCTTCATATACTTCAAGTGACGAATGGCATCGTCTGAGCGCTGATTATCGCAGTTCAGAAGACAGCGGGTTCAACTATGGGGTTGGCTATACAAAAGAAACCAACAAATCCAGAACGTTGGATACCGTATCTGTCGAAGCGTCTAAAACGGCTAAATTTGCTCATGTGGGGGGCAGAGTCAACGCTAATGATGACTTTAAATCACTCGCGACCTATGTCAGCGGGGGGGTGCTCATCAACAGTAATGCTGTTACCTTTTCACCGTATGAGATTGGCGACACATTTGCCCTTGTTAAAGTAGGTGAACATCCAGATATTGAAATTCAAACACCTAATGGCAAAGTTTGGACTGACAGTAAAGGTAACGCTGTTGTTTCTTCTCTAAGTTCTTTTAGCAGCAATCTTATTGAAGTTAACACCAAAACTGCGCCTCAAAACCTCGATATCATGAGTGGCGTTAAACGAGTAACTCCATCGAGAGGTACTTTCAAAAATATTGTATTTGATGCCAAAAAGGTTAATAGGCTTTTGGTTTATGCGGTTGATAAAAACAACAAACCTTTGCCAAGTGGTGCTTTCGTAACAGATGCACACAACGATGCAGTTGTCGGTTTTGTAGAGCAGGGCGGCATGATCTTCTTCAATGACGTGCCGAAACATCCTGTTAAGGTCAACTTGGGTAACAATATGTACTGCTCAATGAAAATGAACAATGGCACGCCTTCTTCCCAATCAGGTGCGTTCACTACTGTTCATGAAATCTGTGACTGATGAGGCGCGTTATGTTTAAAAAAACATTGATATTGACTGCATTGCTTTATTCTTTCTCGGCAGCTGCCGAGGAATGCAAAATAATCAACAACACAGGGGAAGTATCTTTTGACAACCTGCGTATTGGCGTGCTACAGCACCAAACAGTCAGGGGCAAAAGCTATGCTGTAGTTAAAAAGAACATTAGCGTTACTGCTAATTGTGAGAACGTAAGTGAAATTGAAATCTCTTACCATGCAAAGCATGACGGGATTTCTTACGGACTTAATGAAGGGAAAGGCTTTTATACCCTTGCAATTAAGAGCTTCAATGTAAATGGTCGCAGCGCACCTCTGACGTATCAGGATAGCAACCATGTAGCAACCTATTTGCTTCCTAACAAAAGAGTGGCATTTAACGACACAAAAGTAGGAGACAAAAACATCAGCCTAACAGCGGAGGTTGAACTTTTTATAGATCCGGCAACTTCAGTTGACAACATATCATCCAGTGGTGAGTTCATCATTCACTCTAATTAGAAACATAGGTTGAGTCTCTTATGTTTCCCTTTTGCTGTAGCGTTCCCGTGAGCATTGCGGCCTTTTTTATCTTTTGGTGTTTCTGGTATGGTCATGCGCTTCTGGTTTGGTAAGTAATTGCGAAGCAAGAGCGGATTATTTTTATAAGCAGTAATAAACCGAGTTTACTCGGAACTAAAGCAAGCAGGATTTGCTAATGCAAATCTCTGTCGGTGCATCCTATCTATTTTTCAAGGAGCCTATAATTCATGAATTTCGTTTATTCGCTTCGCTATAGTACTGTTGCCCGCTGTTTAGTCGCGGTATCTGAACTCGCAAAGAAGAATACCAAAAAGAAGATCCGCACCGCTTTGGTGGCCTCATCGATGGTTGCCACAATGGGGGCTTTCGACGCCCAGGCTGGAACGGTCAATAAGGAACTACCATATCAGCTGTTCCGTGACTTCGCCGAGAACAAAGGGGTATTTAAGCCGGGCGCGGCAGATATTCCCATCTATAACATTAAAGGTGAGTTGGTGGGCACCTTAGACAAAGCCCCCATGCCAGACTTCAGTTCCGTAGACTCGGGCATGGGGGTCGCTACACTCATCGATCCACAATACATTGTCAGTGTCGCGCACAACGGTGGATACCAAGGTGTAAGCTTTGGTGATGGCGGGAACTACTACAGCATTGTGGATCGCAATAATGCTACTGGATTAGATTTCCATGCTCCCCGCCTTAACAAACTGGTGACTGAAGTAGCATCTGCCTCTCTTACCGAAGAGGGGGCAAAAAACAATGCTTACTTGAACAAGACGCGCTACCCGATTTTTTATCGCTTGGGGTCAGGTACGCAGTACAACAAAAACCGTGAGAACAAACTGAGCTGGCTTGGCAGAGCCTACAATTGGCTGACTGGCGGCACGGTCGGCAACCCAAGCTCGTATCAGAACGGACAGATGATAACGGCCACTTCAGGGCAGGTGTTCAATTACGCCTTAAATGGTCCGATGCCTATTTATGGCGAATTAGGTGATAGCGGATCTCCGCTCTTCGCCTGGGACACCGAGCAAGACAAATGGGTTTTAGTCGGTACGCTGACTGCTGGTAACGGAGCCGGTGGTGCAGCGAATAACTGGGCTGTGATGCCTCTCGACTACATCAGAGACACTATGTCGGCCGACAGTGACCCTTCTGTAGCGCTCGACTCGTCCCCAGCGGCAGCTCTCACTTGGCGTTTCGATGCTACTACCGGCGAGGGTTCGCTATCTGGTGGGAGCGATACTTATGTCATGCACGGCAAGAAAGGCAATGACCTGAATGCCGGCAAAAACCTCTCTTTCTCTGGCACAGACGTAAAAATTGATCTCGCTGATAACGTAAATCAGGGTGCCGGATACCTTAAATTCTTGGGCGATTTCGTCGTCTCCTCTGCCAATAACAGCATTTGGACCGGCGCCGGTATCATCGTTGACAGATTTTCTAACCTTATCTGGAAAGTTAATGGGGCGAATGGGGATAACCTTCACAAGATAGGTGAGGGTTCGCTTATCGTTGAGGGAACCGGTTTAAACGAAGGCGGACTAAAGGTCGGGAACGGCACTGTCTACCTCAACCAGCAACCAGACGAATACAATGTCTCGCAGGCATTTAGCAGCGTAAACATTGCCGGTGGCGGCGCTACCGTTGTTCTTGCCAATGATAAGCAGGTCAACCCAGATAACGTTTCATGGGGTTATCGCGGTGGGGTGCTGGATCTCAACGGTATCGATGCCACTTTCCACAAGCTGAACGCTGCCGATTATGGGGCCACGATTGCGAACAACGCCGATCAGATGTCCACGGTCGCGCTCGATTATCAGATCAAACCCTCCAGCATTTCTCTTCATACCTGGAGCGAGTCGAAGCGAGGGAATGTTGGCGACCTTTACGAATATCAAAACGCTTACTCTCGTACCACGGATTATTTCATCCTCAAAAAGCGGGATTACGGCTTTTTCCCGACCAGCCAAAACAGTGACGCTAATTGGGAATATGTCGGCGCCAACCCTGAAAGAGCCAAGCAGCTCATAGCAAAAAGATTAAACGACGGTGGTTACATTTACCACGGTCGGTTTGAAGGGAACATGAACGTAGAGAACAAGCCCTCAACGGAGTATTTGAGCGCGCTCGTTCTTGATGGTTCTGCCGACATTACTGGAACCTTCACGCAGGAAAATGGCCGACTCGTTTTGCAGGGGCATCCTGTAATCCATGCATATAGCACTCAGACGCTGGCCAGAGCATTGGCCAATGGCGGGGACAGTTCCGTACTCACGCAGCCTACTTATGCCGATCAGGATGATTGGGAAGACAGAGCGTTCTCATTTGGCAAGCTTGCATTAAAAGGGGTCGACTTTGGACTTGGTAGAAACGCCACGCTAACTACCAACGTTGAAGCTGATGGCTCCCTGATAACGTTGGGCTCCCACCAGGCGTTCGTCGATAAACTCGATGGGAAAGGCACAAGCTTCCTTCTTGAAGAAGGCGTTTCGAACTTCTCAAAAGATGACGAAAAGAGCATTTTCAACGGTAATATTCAGCTGGCCAATGAATCTAAGCTGTCGGTAAACAGTGCGATCTTTAACGGGAGCGTAACTGGCGGTGGTGACTCGTGGGTTCATCTGAGCCAGAACGGCTTTATGAATATGACCGCCGATTCAAAAGTGGCGCAATTCACCAGCCAGTCTGGAAAGCTCTCGCTTGTAGGCGATAGCTGGAAGCCGAAGACCTTCACGGTCGATGTAATGGATGCCACCAACATGCTCATCTCATTGGGCGTCGATGTTACCAGCGGCACTGGCGACAAGATTATCATTGAGAGAGAAGCTAAGGGCGGGAATAACAGTCTCGATATTTCGTCAATGCTGGATGGTGAGAAGCGACTCAAGACAGATCTGACTGTCGCCTCTGCGCCTGCTGGCACTCCCAATGACTATTTTGCCTTTGCCAGCTTCAGCCGCGGCTTTTCTACATTCAAGCCGGAAACGCAGGTTGCAGAGCAGGATGGGAAAGTTTTATGGCAGCTCAAACATAGCGAACCTGAGCTCGTACCGAACGAGGATAAAGCTGAGCCGGTGGTTGCTACTCCTGCCCCTGTGTCGACGCCCGTACAGACTGAGGAAAAACATACCCCAAATGAACCCATCAACACGGTAGAAAGCGAAGAGCAGCCGACTGCAACGGTTCCGGAGACAATACCGTCAGCTGAGGTCTCGGCACCAGAGGTGGTCAAAGATGACCAATCAGCCGCGGCTGACGCCGGGGCGCAGCCAGCAGTTCCTGTGCCTGATGAAGCGGAATCGACGTTTTCAGAACCTGGTTCGGTGGTTGAGACGGATAGTGAGGCTGCTGAAGAAGCTGTTGCTGGGGAGACTGATGTAAAAGACCAGCCCGAGTCGGCCGCGGTCGAGACCGAAGCTGAGGTGAAGCCAGAGACCAAGCCGCAAGCGAAAGAGCCACAAAAGGCTGAGCCGCAAGAGGAGCCGCAAGAGGTTAAACCTCAAGCAGAACAGCCACAAGAGGTTGAATCTCAAGAAGAGGAATCAACTGAAGACGAAAGCGAAAGTGAAGTCTCTCTCGAAAGCGCCATTTCCGAGACCAGAACGGAAAACACAGCTCTGTTAAACAAGGCGAGAGATACCTTTATCTCGCATGAGTACATCCTTAGTGACAGAGCAGACCGCTGGCAACAGGTTGTGGATGAAACCGCGGCAAACGGAGCGTGGGCCTTCACGGAGCAAAGCTACGGCAAACATGGCGATTTCACGCTTAGCCAGAGTGGGCTGAACATCGGCTTCAAGAAGTCGAACGATGCCGGTACATGGTGGGGTGTTGGTGCAGATCTGAATCGTGGGCAAGCCAAAGCCGACGATTACCGTAACAGCTACAACCTGTGGGGCGTGAACGTCTACGCCGGTCAGCAGCTCTCGAAAGGACTGTTTGTTGACGGAACGGCAAGGTTTGGCCAACTGACCGAGGATTTCAAAGTTCACGGCGAACTGCGCGATCTGTCAGGCAAGGTGAAGAGCCATGTGTTCACGGGCGGTCTGCGAGCTGGCTACCAATTCAATTTTGAAAGTGCCGACTTCTCAATCACACCTACCGTCTCGCTTAATGGCGTAAAAGTGAGTGGCAGCCGGTTAAAAGGCAAAGACCGTAGCGTAGAGCTTCGCAGCGGTGATGCTATGTGGCTTAAGACCGGGATTGAGGCAGAGAAGAAAATTAAGGACTTTAAGCTTAAGGCAGGTGTTTGGAGAAATACCAACCTTAACGAGATGCCCGGAATTTCTCTGAGCGATAACTGGTCACAGCACCAATACAAGTCGAAGAACCTGGAAAGAATCACCTCTTCTGTAGGGGTTGAAGGTAAAGCAACCGATAATTTACACATTAAAGCAGGTGTTAATGCGAAATTTGACGGTTACTTTAAAAACAATTACGAGGGTATCTTCGGCATTCGATATGAGTTCTGATTATTTTTACATTCAGGATTAACTTATTTACGCTGAATGTAATTAACAAATAATCACTGCGATAAAATTCTGTGCCTTGCCGTCCTCTCTCACTTAGATAATCTAAGACAAGAGGATGGCAGGCTAGATTGTAACTAACAAAAACCAAAACATTAAAATAGCTCATATGGACAGACACAACATTGATTTCGAAGTTGTAGGCAAAACTGCCTGGCTTTGGGGGTGTTCTTCACTTCACAAAGGATGGCCTATATCTATTTTTCACAACAACATACTCCCGGCAATCATTCACAAACAGTATGTTCTTCTGATGAAGAACGATTATCCCGTGGCATGGTGTAGTTGGGCGAACCTAAGCCTTGAAAATGAGGCCAAATACATCATGGATACAAATTCACTGGTAGTCGATGACTGGATGTCAGGTGATAGAAAATGGTTTATCGACTGGATAGCTCCATTTGGTCATACCCGTGAATTGTATATGCATATGCGCGAGCATTACCCGCACTCACTATTTAGAGCTATACGAATAACACAACAAACATCAACCGGAAAAGTCACAGAGTTTCATGGAGGTAAAATCGATAAGAGAGTAGCTAAAAAGCAGTTTATTCAATATCACTATGAACTATCAGAAGCATTAAAAAGATATCAAAGGTAATATGTCGACGAATGAATCTCCAAGCCTAGTTTTGAATGTAGCTTCAACAACAGGGCTTGTTGGAAGTATAAGAGATTTGGCGCTCGCAGCGAGAAAGCTGGGAATCTCAGTTGAAAAGTCATCGGATCTGGCCGTAGCAAAAGACGCTATCGCCGTGGCTGGCGGCGTCCTTACTGTTACCAGTAAGGGAGTTGCGATTTCTGCTGAATACTTAGACTCGCTTTTAAAAAAACACACAACAACGGAAAACATCACATCTGGCGATGTTAATAATCGGATTGACCAGTTTACCTCCCTGTTATTAACCGTTCAGTCTGTTCTTTCTACCGCGTTAGCTGGAGTGAATCTAAATGCTCTGGTTAATTCTGGGAATGCTGACAGCTTTACCATTGCCAAAAGCGTCCTGAACGTAGCCAGTGAAACGCTGAAAATGGCGGTCAGCTCGGTAGGGTCAATCAGTAAATTCGCTGACTCGTTTTCTAATCTTGGGCAAAAGCTCCAGGGGGTTAGTGGGCTTCAGAGTGTTTCGTCTGTACTGCAGGGCATTAAAGGCCTGGATTTTAAAACGGGCACGGCCGTTCTTGGTGGTGTTGCCGGTGTGCTCGGGGGAATCAGCGCCGGTATGGTCTTAGGCTCTCCAACGGCCAGTACGGGGTAGAAGGCCGCGGCAGGCGTGGAGATGACCTCGAAGATTCTTGGGAACGTCGCTAAAACGGTTACTCTGGTCATGGTGGCGCAGAGGCTGGCTGCCGGGCTGTCCGTCACCGCGCCGGTGATCGGCTTTATCGCTTCGTCAGTTTCTCTCGCTATCAGCCCTCTGGCTTTTTATAACGTAGCGAAGAAATTCGAGTACGCAGACGAAATTCTGAAGGTTGCGGAAAAGTACAAAAAATACGGCTATAGCGGCGATGAACTGCTTGCCAATTTCCACAAGGAGTATGGCGCAGTTGAAGCATCCACGACTGCGGTATCCACAGCTCTCGGTGCTGTATCGGCCGGGCTTGGCGCTGCGGCAGCCGGTTCTGTCGTTGCGGCCCCTGTAGCTTTGGTTATCGGGACTGTAGCAGGCGTTGTCGCGGCCATCCTTGAAGCATCGAAGCAGGGGATGATCAACAACATCGCCAACAAATATCACCAAAAAATCGTCGAGTGGCAGGAAGTCCATCCGGGGCAGAATTATTTCGAATACGGATACGATTCCCGCTATGAAGCCTTCATGGAAGAAAACCTCGGCAAGCTGAATGAGCTGGCTAAGGATATGGGGGGTAAGTCTCTTGTAACCATTACCCAGCAAGGCTGGGATTCCATGCTGGGCGAACTGGCCGCCGTTACCCGCATGGGAGACAATATCTCCAGTGGCAAGGTATACGCATCCATCCTCAAGGACGGAAGGCTCAGTACAAATAAAAGAGAAGTTATGCTCGACGACCTGGAGGGCAGCATCACACTGAACTCCAGATCGCCGTCTCAGGCGCTAACTTTCCTGACGCCTCTGATGACGCCTACTTCAGAATCACGTATTCGAGTGCAGACCGGCAAAAACTCATGGCTGTCGCTTTCGCTAGGGAAAACTAAAGATTGGGAGATCACAGATAAGGGCAATGCCAGCACGATTGCCGATTTCTCAAAAGTTGTGCAGCGCATCGTTTTCCGCGACATGAAGTGGTCAACAAAAACTGGCCACCGAGTTAGAGTTTTTCCAGTATCGATTTTCCGATTCGTTTGGGGGTAATCCACCGTTATATTCGTGCGGTCTTAGTGCGCTGTAATATCCAACGATATAGTCCGTTATAGCGTGAGCTGCCTCTCTGAAGCTTACGTAACCCACCACCGGCATCCATTCGTTCTTCAGACTCCTG
>UMFS01008074.1_pt1 | contig 12215 bp, 6 predicted proteins | sample 1965071 | NCBI WGS metagenome assembly UMFS01 (sample SAMEA4836052, study PRJEB28245) | human gut metagenome | biome: gut microbiome; material: fecal sample | place: Denmark | collected 2008
GATGCACACACTATTTGCACTGGAAGATATGTATGGTCTGAAGGTAAAAAATGTAGATGGGCAACCTCATCTCTGCCTTGACTCTTCCATATCTGCTCCCGGCTCATCTGCCGATGAAATGCTTCGTGCATGGATGGAACAGGCTGGCAAACTGGAAAACGGTGAAATCAGCAAGGAAAAATATGATGAATGGAGATATAAGTACCCGGAACTGGATACTTACCAGAAACGTGCCAAGGTACCATCTCAGGAATTGAGTGATTACCTTGTAAAAGAACTGTCTAAAAATGAAAAATAAGAAAAAAGAAAACCTTACCGATATTCAGTTTTTAACTTCTGAAAATCAGTAAGGTTTCTTTATATACGTTATGAAATAAAATTTTTATCTTTTGAATAATCACCAAATGTTGCCATTTTGTTGCCAGTCACTAAGCAAATTTGCTTGCAACCCGCATAAATACTGGCTTCTTGTGGTTGTGTGGATTATTCAAACTCAATCGTTCCCGGTGGCTTACTAGTCAGGTCATAGAATACCCTATTAACCCCACGCACCTCATTTATAATTCTACTCATAACTGTCTGGAGTACCTCAAATGGTATCTCGGCACTTTCGGCTGTCATAAAGTCAATTGTATTGACTGCACGAAGTGCAACTGCGTAGTCATAAGTTCTTTCATCACCCATAACACCAACTGAACGCATATTAGTGAGGGCTGCAAAGTACTGGTTTGGCATCCAGGCTGGTGCCTTGCCATTTTCTTTCTTGTAGGCTTCTACTGCCTTGTCTACTTCTTCACGGTAGATGTAATCGGCATCCTGTACGATACGAACCTTGTCGCCTGTTACTTCGCCGATAATTCTTATTCCAAGTCCTGGACCTGGGAATGGCTGACGGAACACAAGATGTTCTGGTATGCCAAGTTCAAGACCAGCCTTACGTACTTCATCCTTGAATAAATCACGGAGTGGCTCAATAATCTCCTTGAAATCAACGAAATCTGGAAGACCACCTACATTGTGATGTGACTTGATTACCGCTGATTCACCGCCAAGTCCACTCTCTACAACGTCTGGATATATAGTTCCCTGTGCAAGGAAGTCAACTGCACCAATCTTCTTGGCTTCTTCCTCAAACACACGAATGAACTCTTCACCGATTATCTTTCTCTTAGCCTCTGGTTCAGTAACACCTGCAAGCTTAGAGTAATATCTTTCCTGTGCATTTACCCTTATAAAGTTAAGGTCAAACTGTCCTTCTGGACCGAATACGCTTTCAACCTCATCGCCCTCGTTCTTACGAAGAAGACCATGGTCTACGAATACGCATGTAAGCTGCTTTCCGATAGCTCTTGAAAGAAGACCTGCTGCCACTGATGAATCAACTCCACCAGAAAGTGCAAGTAATACTTTACCATCGCCAACCTTTTCACGTATTTCCTTAATAGTATTCTCTACAAATGCATCCATTTTCCAGGTTCCAGCACATCCGCATACTCCACGCACAAAGTTGTGAAGCATCTTAGTACCTTCCTGTGTATGAAGAACTTCTGGATGGAACTGGATTGCATATAGGTTCTTTTCTGAACACTCTGCTGCTGCCACCGGACAGTCTGCTGTATGTGCAATTATCTTAAATCCTGGAGCAACCTGTGAAATGTAGTCAAAATGGCTCATCCACACGATAGTCTTTTCTGAAACATCTCCAAATAAAGCACTGCTCTTATCAACAAATGTCTCTGTCTTTCCATACTCTCTTACTGGAGCTTTCTCAACCTTGCCGCCAAGAACGTGCTGCATAAGCTGAGCACCATAACATAATCCAAGTACTGGAACACCAAGTTCAAAAAGCTCTTTAGTACAAGTAGGTGAACCTTCTTCATAGCAGCTATTCGGACCACCTGTAAGGATAATTCCTTTAGGGTTCATCGCCTTAATCTGCTCAAGAGGTGTTTTGTAAGAATATATCTCACAATATACGTTACATTCACGGACACGACGTGCAACTAACTGATTGTACTGTCCGCCAAAGTCAATAACTATAACCTTTTCCTGATTCATATTGTCCCTTTCCTAATCATAAGTTTGCGTTGAAGATATATTTTATATGCATTTCTATACTTTAATCAGCTAATCATAACAAATATACAGACACAATATGCATATATAAATAACATGATGTAGGGGTCAAAAACCCCCGACTTTGATACCTACGGATTGTTCCGTGCTATGCACTCCCACAATCCTACCCAATATTCGCATATCGTGGGATTATCATCCCACTTTTATGCTCATATCAGGGAGTGGATCACAAGGTCTTTCACCCACCTATAAGCGAGCTCATGTGGGTTTAGACCTTTTGCCCCTGGTATCATAATATACACATACATAACATATACATATACATATACATATACATATACATATACATATATAATATTATAATATATACATATAACACACATATATTAATTGGATATTTTACATAACAATTTATGTATAGCAATTTACTGCTTTTATTGTCTTATATTTTCTCCTATTACTTTCAAAGTATATATCAGTATATATAACACATCTACAACTCATATATACATTTATTATAGTAAACAAGCGGTATAATGACAAGCATATTCTTCAATCTTTATTACAATCCCATACAACACAACCTCCTGTTATTAATCTGTTGTATGCTTATACCGCTTAATTTCAGATTTATACAGCTTTATATTTCCATAAGGAACTCGTCTACATATTTCCTCATATCGCCAAATTCTGCATTAACCTCAGGTACATCAGACTTAAAATCCAGCAGTTTATATACATAACCTTGTTCCTTGGCCTGTCTATAACTTTCTTTATATACAAGTTCAAAAAGCAGTGATATATGCCCTACTATATGGTCAACTGCACTCCTTCTTACACTTTTAAGTACTGTTTCCTTCTTATAAAAGCTCTCAAGTACCTCTTTGGTTATAACTCCATTCTTAAGCTCCTCTGTTGTTACATCATATATAATCTCCATAGGAATATCTGCATTTACCTTAAATATGTCAACCTTATCTGCATCACGCAGTATATCACAAAACATACGCTGTCTTTCAGTGAGGTCTTCTTTTACACGATACTTATTATGCTGTCTTATTGCCATTTCAAGAAGTCCTGTATCTTTATTGTGGTGCTCATTATTTTTTATTATCTGCTCATCATCGACAGTCGTTGCATCATTATTAACTAAGAATTCTTTAATTTTCCGTTCTTCCTGACAATAATCAGACTGATTATCCGATTGTGCAAGCTCACATTCTTCATAATACCCTTCTACAAACTTCCTTATAAGACCTTCCTTAAACAGCAGATCTGCCCCGAATTCTGCATGGTCTACTGACTGGGCATCATTAAATGTACCGAAACGCCTTATCTGCTCAAATCTTCCTATATCGTGTAACATTCCAAGAAGCCATGCAATATCTACATCCGGTTCACTTAAGCCTAATGATTCTGCAATTCTTTGACACAGTCCTGCTACTCTGTAGGTATGATCTATCTTAAGCTTTATCTTTTCATCTGATGGGTCATAATTTCTTACATACTCTGCAAATGTATTAATAACATTTTTCCTGTTAATAACTGGTTTGTTAATACTTTCCACAACATCAATAAGTCCATTAAGGTCAGCACATACCATATATGTAAGCTTCCTGATATCATCATCTATTGCTATTGTATCAGGAATATGAACAACTCTCATATCTGCCGCATATCCAGCCTTAATGCCATTAATGCTGTCCTCAACTACTACTGCCTCTGACGGATTTACGCCTATTGCCTTAGCCGCACGAAGAAATATATCTGGTTCTGGCTTTCCATGTTCGACTTCATCTCCATATACAACCGCATCAAGATAATCCCACACTCCTATTTCATGAAGTGTTTTCTCAGCACTTTCACGCCTTGTTGATGTAGCAACTGCACACTTTAATCCATTATTTCTTATATATTCAAATATGTCCTTTACGCCCTTTTTAACAGGAATACCTTCTGTTTCTCTTATCTTGTATACATGCTGTGTTCTAAGCTCCTTCGCTTCCCAATAATCTATCACACCCTTGTAATAATCATCAAAGAACTTGCAGCAAAGCTCTGCCGGAGCACCCTTAAAGCTGTCTATAAGCCACATTGGCATATCCACTCCAAGCTGCCCTGCCGCCCATAGCCAGCCCTCATTAGACTGTCTTTCTGAATCTATAAGAACGCCATCCATATCAAATATAATGCCTGATACCATTTTTCTTCTCCTAGCAATCAAATGTCGTATTTTTACACTTTATATTATTCAAAATAACTATAAAAGATATGTTTTATAATTTATAACACTGACCAGCACCTGCAATTTTCGAATTTACCAATTTAGAGATTTTAAACATCTTCTGTCATTGAACTTTCATCCACAATACCGTCATCTGCACCATCCTTATAAATACTTCTTAACATACTGTCCCGTATAAGACTTCTTAACCTTGGCAACCTCTTCTGGTGTACCCTTTGCAATAACTGTACCACCTCTGTCGCCGCCTTCTGGTCCCATATCTATAATATAATCGGCTGTTTTGATAACATCAAGATTATGCTCAATAACAACAACAGTGTTACCGCCCTCCGCAAGCTTATGAAGTATATCAACAAGCTTGTGGACATCTGCAAAATGAAGTCCTGTTGTAGGCTCATCAAGAATGTATATAGTCTTTCCTGTACTTCTTTTTGAAAGCTCTGTAGCAAGCTTTATTCTCTGTGCCTCTCCTCCTGAAAGCTCTGTAGATGGCTGTCCTAACTTAATGTATGAAAGTCCAACGTCATTAAGAGTTTCTATTTTTCTTCTGACTGATGGCACATTTTCAAAGAAATCAACTGCATCCTCAACTGTCATATCAAGCACATCATATATGCTCTTTCCCTTATACTTGACTTCGAGTGTTTCCCTGTTATAACGCTTTCCGTCACACACTTCACAAGGAACATATACATCAGGCAGGAAATGCATTTCTATCTTGATAATACCATCTCCGGAACAAGCCTCACAACGTCCTCCCTTTACATTAAAGCTGAAACGTCCTTTGTTATAACCTCTTTCCTTAGCATCTGTTGTTGAAGCAAAAAGATCCCTTATCATATCAAATACACCCGTATATGTCGCAGGATTAGAACGTGGAGTTCTTCCTATTGGCGACTGGTCAATATCTATAACCTTATCAAGCTGCTCGATTCCTATAATATCATCATGGTCACCAGCGATACATCTTGCACGGTTTAAAGACTTAGCAAGGTGCTTATACAGAATTTCATTCACTAGGGAACTCTTTCCTGAACCCGATACACCTGTTACACATGTAAATACTCCAAGTGGTATATCAACATCAATATTTTTAAGATTATTCTCCCTTGCACCCTTAACAGTTATCCAGCCTGTCGGCTTTCTTCTCTTAGCCGGCACTGGAATCTTGATTCTTCCGCTAAGATATGCACCTGTAAGTGAATCCTTGCATGCCATAATATCAGCTGCTGTTCCTGTGGCAACGACTTCTCCTCCATTACGTCCGGCACCCGGTCCTATATCAACAATATAATCTGCGGCACGCATAGTATCTTCATCGTGTTCAACCACAATAACTGAGTTACCAAGGTCACGCAAATGTATAAGTGTCCCAAGCAGCTTGTCGTTATCTCTCTGATGAAGTCCGATACTTGGCTCATCAAGTATATAAGCCACACCAACAAGTCCTGAACCTATCTGTGTCGCAAGTCTTATTCTCTGTGCCTCTCCTCCTGAAAGCGTACCTGTAGCTCTTGATAATGAAAGATAATCAAGTCCTACATCCATAAGAAACTGTATTCTTGCCTTAATCTCCTTAAGTATCTCTGCACCGATAAACTTCTGTCTGTCTGTAAGCTCAAGCTCATCTAAAAACTTCTTTAACTTAACAATAGACATATCTGTAATCTGATATATATTCTTATCTGCTATCGTAACAGCAAGAGATGATGGCTTTAATCTCTGTCCATGGCAGGACTTACAAGGTCTTATGCGCATGAATTCCTCATACTGCTGCTTTGCACTGTCTGAGTAAGTTTCCCTATATCTTTTCTCCATATTATGGATAAGGCCTTCAAATGCTATATCGTATTCTCCAACGCCTCTCTGACCTTTGTAATGCACTTTAACACTTCTGCCCTTAGTACCATTTATAATCATATCCTTAATATCATCTGGATAATCCTTAAATGGTGTTGATAAACTGAAGTTATATTCCTTTGCAAGTGCACTCATAATAGCCCTTGAAAAGCTGCCCTCATCCTTTACAGACTGCCATCCCATACCAACTATAGCTCCCTCATCGATGCTTAATGAATCATCTGGTATAAGAAGCTCTGCATCAAAATTCATTGTATAACCAAGTCCGTAACAATCAGGACACGCACCAAATGGATTGTTGAACGAAAAGCTTCTTGGCTCTATCTCATCTATGCTTATGCCACAATCCGGACACGAAAAGCTCTGTGAAAAGTTAATCGGCTCACCATCTATAACATCAACTGTAATAAGTCCCTCTGCAAGCTTAAGTGCTGTTTCTATTGAGTCTGTAAGTCTTTTGTTAATTCCATCTTTAACTACAAGACGGTCAACAACAATTTCTATATTATGCTTCTTGTTCTTATCAAGATTTATCTCATCTGTAAGCTCATACATATTGCCATCAGCAATAACTCTTACATAACCACTCTTTTTAGCCTGTTCAAAAAGCTTCTTATGTTCACCTTTTCTTCCTCTTACAACTGGAGCTAATATCTGTATCTTTGTTCTTTCTGGAAGCTCCATAATAGTATCAACCATCTGGTCTACAGTCTGCTTGTTGATTACTTTGCCACACTTTGGACAATGTGGTGTACCTATTCTTGCATATAATAATCTGAAATAATCATATATCTCTGTAACAGTTCCAACTGTTGAACGTGGATTTCTGTTAGTTGACTTCTGGTCTATGGAAATAGCTGGTGAAAGTCCTTCTATGCTCTCTACAGCCGGCTTTTCCATCTGTCCTAAGAATTGCCTTGCATATGAAGATAATGACTCCATATATCTTCTCTGGCCTTCTGCATATATAGTGTCAAAGGCAAGACTTGACTTACCAGAACCTGACAGACCCGTAAGTACTACAAGACTGTCCCTTGGTATATCTACATCAATATTTTTAAGATTATGCTCACTTGCACCTTTTATTCTTATATAATTCCTGTAATCGCCTTTTTCCATATTCTATTTTCTCCGTTATTTCTTCTTTCTTAATCCTTAATCGTCTCAGGTACATAAAGCTTTTTCTGTAATCAGCAACTGCTTTTTATAATTCTGACTGCGTAATATTGCTTTTGAACTTATAGCCTCACCTGGTATAATAGCTATTAATTCTATCTGCCTGACTTCTTATCCTCATAAATATACTTATTAATCTCGATCATCTTATCACGAAGCATAGCCGCCTGTTCAAAGTCAAGCTCTGCTGCAGCCTTACGCATATTTTTCTCAATCTGCTTCTTAACCTTTTCAAGATCTTTAATGCTCATAGATTCATAATCTACATCAAGCCTTCCATTTGAATTATCTGCTTCTGCTGCCTTAGATATACTTATAAGATCTCTTACTGCCTTCTTTATAGTCTGAGGGGTTATTCCGTGTACCTCATTGTACTCCTGCTGTATCTTTCTACGTCTTTCCGTCTCAGATATAGCCTTTTCCATAGACTCTGTTATAGTATCTGCATACATAATAACGTGTCCCTCTGCATTTCTGGCAGCTCGTCCTATCGTCTGGATAAGTGAAGTCTCTGTTCTTAAGAAGCCCTCTTTATCAGCATCAAGAATAGCCACAAGACTTATCTCTGGAATATCAAGTCCCTCTCTAAGCAGATTGATACCAACAAGCACATCGAATCCGTCAAGTCGCATATCCCTTATAATCTTCTGTCGCTCTAGTGTATCAATATCCGCATGAAGATACTTGACTCTTATGCCGACTTCCTTAAGATAATCTGTGAGATCCTCTGCCATACGCTTGGTAAGTGTAGTTACAAGTATCTTGTTCTTTTTCTCAACTTCCTTATTAATCTCACTTATAAGATCATCTATCTGACCCTCTATTGGTCTAACTGTTATCTCTGGATCAAGCAGTCCTGTAGGCCTTATAATCTGCTCTGCCCTCATAAGTTCATGTTCTTCCTCATACCTGCTAGGCGTAGCAGATACAAAAAGCATCTGTGATATCTTGCTCTCAAACTCCTGAAAATTAAGCGGTCTGTTATCCTTCGCTGAAGGAAGCCTGAAGCCATAGTCTACAAGTGTCGTCTTTCTTGCCTGATCGCCTGCATACATTCCCCTTATCTGTGGAATAGTAATATGTGACTCATCGACAATAATCATAAAATCATCTGGAAAATAGTCCATAAGCGTATATGGTGGACACCCTGCCGGAAGCCCTGCTAAATGTCTTGAATAATTCTCAATACCTGAACAGAAGCCTGTTTCCTGCATCATCTCTATATCAAAGTTCGTTCGTTCTTCTATTCTCTGTGCCTCAAGAAGCTTATCCTCACTCTTAAAATACTCTATTCTCTCTGCAAGCTCTTTCTTTATATTCTCAATCGCCTTTTCCATCTTCTCTTTTTCAACAACATAATGTGAATTAGGAAATATAGCAACATGGTCAAGGTTACATTTAACCTCACCGGTAAGAGAATCAATCTCGCTTATCCTGTCTATCTCATCACCAAAGAACTCGACTCTCACAGCATCTCCACTGGAAGCTGACGGATATATCTCTACAACATCTCCCCTTACCCTGAATGTTCCTCGCTTAAAATCCTGGTCATTGCGCATATACTGTATATCTATAAGCTTTCTTATCATCTCATCCCTGTCTTTTTCCATACCTGGACGAAGTGAGATAACCATATTCTTATAATCAATAGGTGCACCTAATCCATATATACATGAAACTGAAGCAACTATGATTACATCATTTCTTTCAGACAGTGCCGCTGTTGCTGAATGTCTTAACTTATCTATCTCGTCATTAATCGAAGAATCCTTGGCTATATAAGTATCGCTCTGTGGCACATAAGCCTCCGGCTGATAATAATCATAATAAGAAACAAAATACTCTACTGCATTCTCAGGAAAGAACTCTTTCATCTCAGAGTACAGCTGTGCTGCTAATGTTTTATTATGACTGATTATAAGAGTAGGCTTCTGTACATGCTGGATAATGTTTGCCATAGTAAATGTCTTACCAGAGCCTGTAACTCCAACTAAAGTTTCAAACTGATTACCTTCATTAAATCCTTCTACAAGTTCCTCTATAGCCTGGGGCTGGTCGCCTGTTGGCTCATATGGGGCATGTAACTTAAACTCCATAATGCCATCTCCTTCCTGAAATAAGATTTCCACAAAATATTTCTAAAAAAAGACAAAGTCAATATTTCATAGTATGCACTTACATGCTTAATTCTACTACAAAAAATAGACTTTGTCTATCTAATACAGAACATCTGTTCCTCTTTTATTAGTGGATAATACATTAACATTCCTTTTATAAAAAGAACATTTATCCGCACCTGTTATTATATTTCGTTTTCATTCAGTATCATACAAAGCCTGAATACTACTAACAATACTAATAATACTAATAATGCTAATAATGCTAATAACAATATTAATAATACTAACAATATTAATAATATTAATAATAATACAGCTTAATTCATAACTGCCTTCAGGCTGTCTATGGCCGCGTTAAACTGTGTATCCTCATCAGCATTCTTATCAAATTCCACAACAACATCCGGGGTAACACCATTTCCATGTATATCCTGTCCCTTAGGTGTAAAATACTTGGCTATTGTAAACTTAATTGCACTTCCATCGGTAAGCGGCTTTAGTGTCTGTACAATACCCTTTCCATATGTCTGTGTTCCAACTATGATACCTTTTTGGTAATCCTGTATAGCACCTGCAAATATTTCTGATGCACTTGCACTGTTTCCATTGACAAGTACTGCAAGCGGAATATCCAGTTCTTCATTATCACTATCGCTGTATTCTTTTCTATTTCCTGCCTTATCTTCTGTATACACAATAAGACCATTTGGAAGTATATATTTAAGCATAGTAACTACAGTTGTAAGCAAGCCTCCCGGATTATTTCTTATATCTATAACTATCCCTTTAGCTCCCTGCGCCTTAAGGTCTTCAATAGCTGCCTTAAACTGTTTTGCCGTAACACTTTCAAACTGTGAAATTGCTATATATCCTATGGAATCATCTGTCATTGCATAGTTTACAGTCTGGATTTCAACTTCGTCCCTTACAACTGTGTAATCACAAGTAACCCCTTCTCTTACAATACCAAGTCTGACTGTTGTACCTTTCTCACCTTTGACAAGTGCAACTGCCGAGGACAGATCCATATCAGTAACATCTGTATCATCTACTTTGACTATCCTATCTCCAGTTCTTAATCCAGCCTTATATCCTGCACCATTATCATATACATCTACAAGCAGGATTCCGCCTTCTTCACTTAACTGACAGACCGCTCCTATTCCGTAAAATGTACCATTTGTAGTTTCCTTAAGTTTATTATACTCATCAGCTGTATAATAAACAGTATATTTATCTCCATAAGAACTAAGATAAGCTTTATATATGTTATTCTTGGCCTTTTCCTCATCAACTTCATCAAAATAGAAAGAATCCAGGACAGAATCTATAGCATTCAGCTTAGCCTCAACCTCACTTCCTATTCCACTTCCATCTGTAACTGCATCTGACTGGATATATACATCACCATTAACACCTATATGAATATATCCCTTCTGTATACACACACCAGCCACACTTACAACAATTATAACCATTACAAGAAATGCAGCTACTATACCAAGCAGCAATCCATTCTTAAAATAATGAGACTTTTCTCTTTTTTTCTCATACTTTGCTGCTTGTTCAAATATGTTATCTTCATTTCCTGCTATCTGTTCTTTTGTATGGATTGATATATCATCTTCCTTATTATCCATAACAACCTCCATTCTTGCGTGTGAAAAATCTTATTTTTCACACTGACCTCCATTGTCATATAAATACCGAAACAAGTATCAAATATCATCATAAAAATAATTTAATATCATAATATTGACATCTTATGATGTAAGTGTCGAAATGAATTTTAACACTCACATCGTTTTATTATACTACAAAAACATTTTCAGATATATTAATATTTATAATAATATGTGAAATTTTTATGATAATTTACTGTTTATGTGCCATACACACTATAACTATCCCACTCTCCCTGCTTTTGTTTTTACTTTATTCTTATACATGGACTCATCGGCTCTCTTTACTACTTCCAGCACATCTCTTCCGTATCCCTTAGCCATTCCTACTGCACTCGTAATCTTTAAGTTACTTCCTGCATTGGCCTTTTCAATCATGTCTGCTACCGATATTGATATTTCTTTTCCTTCATCCTCACCAGGATTATCTATTATCATAATGAATTCATCCCCACCAATTCTATATACACGCCTTCTGTCATCTGAAAATGAATAAAGCACGGATGATAATCTTTCAATCGCTTTATCTCCATATTCATGACCATATGTATCATTAATCATCTTAAGATTATTCATATCCCAGAAAATAACTCTTATATTATCTATATAAGGATAATATGCTAAAACCATTTCCTCATACTTATTCTTGTTAAATACCTTTGTTCTTGAATCTGTCTCCTTCATATATGTAAGCTGGGCTATCCTTGCGGCGTCCTCACTTCCACAAACAACTATATCCTGAAGTATAAATGTAATAACCAAAAGAATCATGCATCTTGGTATCACACCAAAAACAATAACAACGAACAATGGATTCGAATTAAATACATATCCGGTTCCACTTTCTAATACATTAATATACCAGTCTCTTTTATGACTTCCCTCAAACAATATATTAAGATCACAGATTCCATAATAAAATCCCAGTGTCATACTTAAAAATACCGAAACTGAATTAATAAATGATGTAAACCATAATATCTTTTTCTGTCTGTAATGAGCTGCAAATAATAATGGAATGACATACAAAAGTACTGCATGATATGACAAAAG
>UMFS01007090.1_pt1 | contig 12133 bp, 9 predicted proteins | sample 1965071 | NCBI WGS metagenome assembly UMFS01 (sample SAMEA4836052, study PRJEB28245) | human gut metagenome | biome: gut microbiome; material: fecal sample | place: Denmark | collected 2008
GCATCTACTCTGCAGACGAAGATCCACCATCAACGATTGCCTGCTCGGACTCAGGAATCCCATCGGCACCCGTACTCTGTTCTTGCTCCACCTCTTCGCTGATTGCGGAGGCGGGGGTCGAGCCCTTTGCACCCACGATGTAGGCAGCCCCAAATCCTAACGCAATGGCAATCAAGGTCAAAATCACGTAGACAGGCCAATGGCGCTTAATATACGAAAACACGTTGACTCCTTAGAGCTCCGTCTACGAACGGCGGATAACCTCGGTCACGACCTCGGATACCGTAGCAATGTTCGTCGGGTTGACATTGTGGGGCAGGTCGTCCTCGGTACGAGCGCAAGCCAGACGCGTGCCGTCCACGCCGGCGATGGTAAGGGCTCGGCGGCTCGCCTCGAGCGCAGCATAGGCATCGGTCTTGGCATAGGGCATCTCGAGCGCGCCACAATCGACATGGAACGACTTGCAGACCTTGCTGACCAGGTTCATGATGCGGCGATCGCCCTTGAGCAGTTGTTGTTCGCCCTCGACCGTCACCACCGAAAGCCTACCGGCGCCGACGGATTCAAGATTGATAAAGAATACGCCGCGGAGCTTATCGCGATGCGAAGCCAAGAAGGCCTTCATGCCAGCGCCATCACAATCCGAGGCGCCCGTTGCCACAAACCAGATATCGTGACCGAGCAGCTCATCATCGCCCATAGAGGCGACAGCCGAGAGCATATCTTCGGAAGAAGCGCCATCGGAAGACGTAGCGCCACCCTTCCAGCCATCGTTATCGTCCTCGAAGTTATCCCACGAACCGATACCGCGACCGGACTTCTTGGCATCGTAATCGTCTTCGACGCCCAGCCAGTCACTCATGCTGTCCTGCTCGTTTTTCTTTTTACGGCCGAACAGACCACCCAGGCCGCGCTTACGAGACTTGGGTGCCGCCGGGGCGGGAGCCGAAATGGTCTCGATCGGCTGTGCGCCCGACGCAACGGGCATAGGAGGCGCAACGGGTGCCGATGTGGGTTCGGGGCCCTGGGCAGTAGCAAAGGGATCGTTGACCTGTGCGGAGGGGTCGGGAAGGTCGAACAGCGACGTGCGAGACGCAACGTTTGCCTGCTTCATAGACGGCAGCGACGGATCGGGGACCGAAGCCAGCGGAGACGAGGAAGGTGCAGGCGACGGTGCCGACGCCGGATCGGGAACATTCATCTGCGGGCGCGGCGATGCCTGGGAGGAAATCTGGGCCATAAGGGAATCGACCGTTTCGTCCTGGGTGGGAGCGACATTGGCAACCGTGGCACCGGAACCACTCGGGGTCGGCATGGTGAAAATCTGCGTGGAGTAAGGCCTCGACTCATCCGTCTCGGGAGTCTCGGAAACCGCAGGCACTTCCTCCTGCTCGACCTCGGTCGAATCACCTTGATCGGCTGCCGCGTATTGCTCTTCGTCAGAGTTGGCCTCGACGGACTCGTCCTCGGCGGCATCTTGGATTTCGGCAGCATCAATGGGCTCGTCATCGTCTGCCGCGTCGCCCTGCTCATCGGAAACAGGAAGGGGCTCGGCAATTGCGGTGCCTTGCTTTTCAAACGTTATCGTGGAATCGAACTGCGCGGCATCAAACGACATGGTGCTATCGACGTGCTGCTGAGCCTCGAAAGACGTTGTTGCCTCAACAACATCCGCTGACGTCGGTTGCTGGGACTCAAAGGACGTCGTAGCTTCGGCAGCGTCGACGGGCCCGGACTGCATAGCCTCGTTCTGCTCAAACTCTTGCGCCGCGCGCTCACGTGCCGCCTCGGCTGCCTGCTGCTGAGCGATAGCCTCCTGCTCGGCAGCCTCGCGTGCGGCAGCGCGCTTCTCCTCGAAATCGTCGACAAATTTCCTGCCCTTTGCAAGCGCACCCTTAAAGAAGCTGGAAGCGCTGGCGCCAATCGAAGAGAACGCGGATGCAATATCGGCATGGGGCGTTGCCGCGGGAATCTCGGCAGAGAAATCAGTATCGCTCTCGTAAGACACGCGCCTCGGCTGTTCAACGTAATCGTCGTCAGACTCGTCCGCAACGTCTTGCGCCGGCGCGGCGGGAGCCAAAATGTCCAGTCCTGCCGCGGGATCGATCGCAGACACCGCCTCGGGCTCGGCAGCGGTGACCGCGGCAGACTCATCATCCACGGTGGCAACGGGCGAAGGCGCAGTCACGACGGGGGCAGGCTCGGGCTCAAACGTCGGCTCCTCACCCTCCTCGTAATCGAGCGTGCAGGACTCGGGAAGCATTCCGAGCGCACGGATGGCATCCGAACCAAAGCGGATGTTGCCGGCGGCGTTGCGATAGAGCTTGGGCTCGGACTCGGCAGGCTCCTCCGCCGGCTCGGCAGCGGGAACCTCGTCATTGAACTCTTCGGCCTGGACAGCCTGATTCTGATCCTCGGGCACGATGGCGCCAATCAGCGTCTCGTCGGCAGACGCACCCTCAAAGCCCTCGATCTGCTCGTCGAAAGCCTCGCCCTGTTCGGGCTCGGTTTGAGCGTCGGGAGCAATCGGCTGACCGAACTCGTCCTCGGCGTAGGTAGGCTCTTCATACTCGACGGTGTTGCCGTAGTCGTTTTGCTGCTGGGCCGCGGCATACTCCGCCGCTGCGCGCGCCATTTCCTCGGCACGACGTTTCTGCTCCCCAAAATAGGTATCGAACGGAACATCGTCGGGAAACTCGTTTTCGCCCTGGAAGGGAGCAACGTTGTCCATAACGCCGAGCATAGCGGCGACAGAAGACTTGTTGCACACCGCGCCGGACGTATAGGGAAGAATGTGGCGGTTAGAGATGATGTTTGCCGCGTTGACAAGTGCAACGAGGGAAGCGAGGATCGCGACAATCCACAGCAGAACCTTGAGCGCGCCGGGGAGCGGCAGGATACGCAGGATGGCAACGGCAGCAGGGGCAACCGTGGCAACGGGCAACAGCTTGGCGATGAGCGCACGATACGAAGCATAGGGCTCGCGGGCGAGCAGCTCAGCACGGGGAGAGTCGTAGTGTGCGACAACGACCACCGGGCGGTTGCGCGGAGACGCGAGCGGGCCCGAGGCCTTGTGGTAGGCGATGACATTTTGGCTCACGCCCGTCTTGCCCAGGTGCGAGACTACAGGGTGGCCCGTGCGCTCGAGCACGTAAAGAACGGCGCCGACAACGGCCAGCAAGGTGCCGACCAAGCCGATACCGCCGCCGATGCCCATCAGCAGGGCGCCGGCAAACGCAAGAATACCGGTGACGGCAAATGCCAACCTACTGGGCGCCGGGACATTGAACTCCTGAACCTCGGGGTCAAAGCCGTGGTTGCGGAAGATCTGAGCGATATCCTCGGCAGCCAAGCGCTCTTCTTCGCTGCATGCCGGCGTAATGCCGGTGTTCTGCAGCAGGTGGTTAATATAGTTCTGGGTGTTCGCCATGTGCGCTCCACATCCATAATCCGACAAATAGGCCCAATGCATGCACATTAGAACCGTATATAGTCGAAAGTATACCCCGAGCGAGCGCAAACGACCGAATTCGGGCCATCTTAACGCCCCGAGCGGACAAGGATATAGCCTAATCTCCATATCGGACTAAAATCATGGCAGCAAACCACCTTCTCATGCGAGGACTCTATGACGGCAAGCGACGCGACCGCAACAATTAAAAAGGGGAATTCGGAGCCCGGTTTCGATAAAACGGCTCAGCGCATCCTCAATCTTTTCTTTGTGCTCAACAGCTCCCCCGAACCGCTGACGACCGAGCAGATCGTCTTGGATTCTGACCTGGGATATGGCTCGGGCAATATCGACTCGGATAAGCGCAAGTTTCGGCGCGATCGTGACAAACTGCTCGAGCGTGGCATCTTAATCAAGGAGGTTCGCCCCGCCGGTGCGCAGGAGACCGAGGAAAGCTCGTGGACAATCGACCGCGAGCACACGTTTGCTGCAGGCGGCCTCATCACCGCAGACGACGCCGATATCCTACTCAACGCCATCGACCAGACGCTAGCGGCCGGCTCTTCCACCTTTGCCGCGCCGCTTGCCGATATTCGCTCCAAAATTGCCTACCTCACCGGCATGTCGGCGGTGGACGAAGTACCGATCCGCCGCTCTCCCACCGTCGATGCGGTATGGAGTGCCTTTGCCGAGCGATGCGCGCTGCGATTTTTATATCAGAACGGACGCGGCGAGCAGAAAGAACGTACCGTCTGTGTCTACGGCATGTTCGAACGCGAGGGCGTGGCGTACTTCTGCGGCCTCGACAATGTCACCGACGACATCAGGACATTCCGCTGCGACCGTATCGTTCGCGCATGGCGTCCTTCGAAGGCCTACGCCATCCCTGCGGACTTCAATCTCAACGACTATCTGTTCTTTGAATTCGATTTCGCCGACCGACCGCCCGTTGCAGCTACGTTCTCGTTCGCCCCTCAGACGCAGATCGATATGATCAACGGCCTCACGCGCGGGCGAGGTGAGCTCGCACACACCGATGCGGGATGGATCTGGACCGTTGACGTGCGCGACCTTGAAGCCGCCGCCTCATTTTGCATGGCCCACGCCATGGACGGCATGAGGCCCATGGCCCCCAAATCGCTCAAGCAGGCGTGGAACCACCTCATTGAAAGGACGGTGCACGAGCATGCCCGTGCGTAAACTCACCAGCGAGCAGAGACTCTCGCGCGCCATCGACATCATGGAGGCCCTCTACGCCGCCGGCGAGAGCGGCATGACACGAACCGAGATTTGCGGCCGCTTTGACATCACGGGAGTATCGCTCGACGAGATTCTCGAGATCGTCTCGACGCTCGCGGACCGAGAATCTGGTGCGCGCATCATCTGCGAATGCCACGGCGAGCGTGTGGTCCTCACTGGTGACGCCGGGCGTGTGCTACCGTTGCGCTTGAGTGCAGCCGAGGGCGCTGTGCTCAACCACGAACTTGAATCGTTGGGGATCGAGCCGCAGACGGCAGCTCGGATTCGACATGCCCTTCTGCCCGAAGAGCTCGGCTATAACCAACGCGTCTTTGACACCGTCAACCACGGGTCGCACTGGCAGCAGCTGAGCTGCGCCATTCAGGACGGCGTTCGCTGTCGCATCTCGTATCGCTCGATGGACGATGCACGGCCACGCGAGCGTTTGGTCGACCCCTTGCGCATTACGGCAAACGGCGACCAAACATACCTGATTGCCTGGGACATCACAGTCGATGAGCAGCGCACCTATCGCATGGATAAAATCGAGGGACTCGCCTTGACGGAAGACTCCGTCGTGCCTCACGCACCGGACGTTGCATCCCTCCACGATTCCCTTGCCCGGACGCAGCGTAGCGCAAAGCTCCTGATGCCATTCGATATGGCGGAACATCTGGACTGGGCCGGCATCACCCTAATCGAGCGCAGCGGGGCAGACATGGCAACGGTAACCGTGCATTACGGCTCCGAGCGTTGGCTACTGAGCCAGATAATCGCAGCGGGCGGAGCCATCCGCATCTTGGATGACCCCGCCCTGTCAAAGCGTCTGTGCAATATGGCAAAAACCCTCGTCTGTCCGCTTTAGCGCCGCCGCTCGTGGCGTGCGCGCCACAGTTGCAGATAGTGCCCGATCTGCGCCGATTCGATGCGCTGGTAGGAGCTCGTGGGCAGCGACGTTAAGAACTTCTTTCCGTAGCCCTTCGTCACCAGGCGCGGGTCGGCCAGAATCAGCACGCCGCAATCGGTCGAAGAGCGGATAAGGCGCCCGGCCGCCTGCTTGACCTCGAGCACCGCCTCGGGCAGCGAATAGCGCGCCCAAGCGCGGTCTTCGCGCAAGTTGCGCTCGCACGAGAGCGGGTCCGTGGGACTCGAGAACGGCAGCTTGGGAATGATGACGCAGCGCAGCGTCTCGCCGCTGGCGTCGAATCCCTCCCAGAAGGCCTTAAGCGCAAAAAGCGACGAGGTCGGCTCGTTGATAAACCGGTCGCGCAGGCGACGAGGAGATGAGTTGCGCTGCTGGCAGTTGAGTTCCAGACCCGCACGGGCCATCTTGGGCTCAACGCGGGCGTACAGGTCTTCCATGTCGCGCCGATTGGTGAACAGCGTGAGCACCGATCCGCCCATGGCAAGATGGGCGTCGACCAGCACGCGCTCGAGCGCCGTAAGATAGCTCTCACGATCGCGCGGATCGGGGATATCGCCCGCAACGACTACAGCCATGTTCGAATCGAAGTCGTAGCTCGAATCCAAGTGCAACGATGAGGATGTTGAAGCACCGATGCGATCGAGGCCGACCGCGTGGTTAAAGTGTTCAAAGCTTTTGGACACCGTCATGGTCGCCGAGGCAAAGATAGCCGTGTGAACCTCGGGCAGCCACTCGGTTGCCAAGGCCTCGCCAATGTCGATGCGCTCTGCAGTCATTGACTCTCCGCCGGCACGCAACCTGCGATTGACCTGCAGCGAATACACGTAGTGTTCATCGGTGCCATCAATGATGAGCTTGAGGTTCTCGGCCAGCTCGTGCAGACGGCGCGAGATATCACCCAGGTCGACAACAACCTCGGGCTTGTCGGCGGCGACGGCTTGCACCAGCGCGTCGACGCTCTTGTCAGCTTGTTCCAATGCGTTGGTGGCAGTGTAGGCCGACTGTAAGAAATCATGCCAGTCGTCAGATTCGCGCAGCTCGGGGCCAATCCATAGATTGGCATTGTCATAACCCCCACGAGCACGGCGGCCGAGCTCGCGAACGCCATCGAACACGTCGGCGATTGCCATGCTCGCGCGCGCAACCGTCGACGTCGCCTTGGCAGTAAGGCCCAAATAGAGCGTAGAGCCCTCGGAGGTTGCCAAATCACGGGAAACCTGGCTTAGCGCGCCGGTGCTCGAGCCACCCAGGCGCTCAAACAGAACGCGTGATTCGTCCGCCGACACCACGCGCGCCCACTGACGGCGTGCCTCGCGCTCGATGGAATGGGCCTCGTCGATTACCCAATGACGAATCGGAGGCAAAATCCTGCCCTCGGCCGCGACATTGCGGAACAGCAGGGAATGGTTGGTGACCACCACATCGGCATGCGCCGCACGACGGCGAGCGCCGTGGACCAAACATTTATCAGGGAAAAACGGGCAGAGGCGACGAGCACACTCGCGCGAGGCCGTCGTAAAGTCGGGGCGGTTGACGCTGCGCCACCGAATGCCGAGCGAGTCGAGGTCGCCATCGGATGATTGACAGACGTACGCCATAATGACCGCGACCGCCGTGAGCGTGTCCGCCGGATCGCGCTTGGTGGTAATCTCGACCTGGCTGCGGCTCATGCGCTCAAGCTTGCGCAGACACGGATAGTGGTCATATCCCTTGAGAGCGCAAAATGACAGGCCACCGTCCAGTTGCTCGGCAAGTTTTGGCAGCTCATGGTACATGAGCTGGTCGGCAAGATTGTTCGATTTGGTCGCAATACCAACCGTGATGTTGTTACGGCGTGCCGCCTCGGCAAAAGGTACCAGATAGGCCATCGATTTGCCGACGCCCGTGCCCGCCTCAATTACACGATGAGTGCCCGTGACCAGCGCATCGCGGACCTCGAGCGCCATCGCGATCTGCTCATCACGCGGCTCGTAAGTGGGATACATGCGATTGACCAGGCCACCTGGCGCATAGTCTGCCTCAATCTCCTCACGACTCGGCATCCTGAGTACCGGCAGTTCGTCGGCGTCCACCCGATCGTCGGCGCGATCGGCCTTGAGAACGTCAGCACGGGCGGCGCTGAGAGAGAAGATAGAACCAGGGTTCTGCCCCGCCAAGAATGAGAAGATAGGACGATAGGACCAAGGCACATCCGGATGCATGTCGGCTAGGCGCGCCATGAGGCCCTGGGGCAAGTCGGTGAGCGCCACGAGCAACACGCGCCATACGCCACACAGGGCGTCGACGTCGGCATTGGCACGGTGTGATACCGAGTCACAGCCAAACAGATCGGCCATAAAAGACAGCTTGTGCGAGGCCAGGCGCGGAAGCGCGATGCGCGACAGCGCCAGCGAATCGATCCAAATATCGCTCACGTTGACGCCGCCTTTGACCGACTCGATAAACGAGCGGTCGAACGTGGCGTTATGTGCGATCACCGGGCAACCACCGACAAAATCGGCGAGAGCGGCGACGGCCTCAACGGCCGACGGGGCATCTGCCACGTCGGCATTCGTAATGCTCGTGAGCTCGGTAATCTCGGCGGGAATCAGCTGCTTGGGATGCACGAAGGTATCGAAACGGTCGACGATCTCGCGGCCCGAAAGACGGGCCGCCGAGATCTCGATCAGTTCATTGTCCTGCACCGAAAGACCTGTGGTCTCGGTATCGAGGACAATTACATCTTCCTCGATAAGACCAAAGGACTGCGTTTTGGCGCGTTCGGCTAGCGTGGCATAGGAGTCGATGACAAACTGCGGCGTTCCTGACGAAACCGCGTCCTCGATTAGCATGCAATGCCCGCTCGACGAAGGCCCATACGGATCAGGCTGTCACAGACCTGCGGGAACGTCATGTCGTCGGTGTGGCGGATCTCATCCGGATACAGCGACGTATCGGTCATGCCGGGAATGGTATTGGTCTCGAGGATAACGGGGCCGTCCTCACTCACAATAAAATCGCTGCGCGAGATACCCAGGCAACCGAGGGCCTTGTGAGCGGCGCAGGCAAGCTCCTGAGCGCGAGCGTAATTCTCGGGTGAAATCTGCGCCGGAATGCGATGGATGTCCGTAGGGTCGACATACTTCACGTCCAGATCGTAGAACTCGCAGTCCTCGGGCTTACGAATCTCGACAATCGGCAGAGCGCGCACGTCATCTTCGCCGTATACGCCGACGGTGATCTCGGTACCCTCGATGCACTTCTCGGCCAGCACTTTGTCGCCGTACTCAAACGCCTTGGCGATTGCCGCGGGCAGCTCGGAGGGCTCATGGACCAGAGAAATGCCATAGCTGGAACCGTTAACGGCCGGCTTCACAAAGCAGCGCTCGCCACAAACCTCGACGATATGATCGATATCGACTTCATCGCCCACCTCGAGCGCAAGGCCGGGGGCAACAGGAATGCCCGCCTTGGCGTACAGGAGCTTAGAGACCTCCTTGTCGGCACCGCAGGCGCTAGCAAGCACGCCCGAGGCCGTGTAGGGGATACCCAGGGTCTCCATGGCGCCCTGCATAGCACCATCCTCGCCGCCGGCACCGTGCATGGCGATAAACGCCACGTCAAAGCCGCCGGTTGCCATGGTTACCATAAAGTCATCAGCGGCCGTATCGAGCAGCTCCACCGAGGTGTAGCCGGCTTCCTTCAGTGCCACTACAACGTTCTTTCCCGAATTGAGCGAGATCTCGCGCTCAGCGGAATGACCGCCCGCCAAGACCGCTACATGCATGTTCTCTAGGCTTTTACCCGGCATGGGCAGACTCCTCCTCTATAATTTCTGCAGCTGATACCATATTGTAGCGATACCCTCTACGTTTCCCCAAAATCGAAAGGCTTCTATGAATCCCAGGACTAAATCTCAGGACATTCGCGACTTGAGCCAAAACGATATTCGCGAGCTCGTGGTCGAACTTGGCCAGCCCGCCTTCCGCGCGAAGCAGCTTATCGAATGGGTCTTCGAGAAGAACGTTTGTTCGTTTGACGATATGACCAACCTTCCCAAGGCTTTCCGCGAGCAGCTTAAAGAGGCTTTTGCCTTTGACACGCCCACTGAACTCACCAAGCAGGTTTCCAAAGATGGCTCGCGCAAGTATCTGCTCGAGTACCACGACGGCGTTTCCGTCGAGACTGTCGGCATGCCCCGTCGTAACAAGCTTTCCGTCTGCGTTTCCACCCAGGCAGGCTGCGGCATGGGCTGTGCCTTTTGCGCTACCGGTCTCAACGGCCTCAAGCGCTCTCTGACCGCTCAAGAGATCGTCGACCAGGTACTTCATGTATCCAACGACTTTGGCGAGCGTGCCACGAGCGTCGTCTTCATGGGCCAGGGCGAGCCGTTTGCCAACTACGACGAGGTTCTCAAGGCTCTGCGAATCCTCAACGACCCCGATGGCATCGGTATCGGCGCTCGTCACCTCACCGTCTCTACCAGCGGCGTTATTCCCGGTATTCGCAAATTTGCCGATATCCCCGAGCAGTTCACGCTTGCCGTTTCCCTGCATTCCGCCATCCAGTCGACGCGCAACAAGCTCATGCCCGGTGTTAAGAAGTACACACTGCTTCGCCTTCACGAGGCGCTTCAGCTCTACACCGAGAAGACTGGCCGCCGCCCTACCTATGAGTATGCCATGATCGAAGGCGTCAACGATACGAATCCCGAAATGCAGGCGCTCTGCGACTTCTGCGAGGGAACGCTGTGCCACGTTAACCTCATTCAGCTTAACGACATCGAGGGTAGCCCGCTCAAGCCGTCGCCGATTCATAAGGTTGAGGATCTTCAGCGTCGTCTTGAGTCCCGTGGCATCGAGACCACGATTCGTAACTCCCGTGGTAACGATATTGACGCCGCTTGCGGACAGCTGAAGCAGCGCTTCAAAGTTCAGAAGAACGCATAGGGGAGTCGCATCTCAAAACGTTTCATGTGAAACATCGAACGACCCCGGTTGCAGAATATGCAACCGGGGTCGTTTCATTTATTGACCTTAATTTTGAATCAGCTGCTACCTGTCCCATTTTTTACGGCCAAAATAAGGGGTCCTTGTCTCGTGAATCAGACAAGGACCCCTCAAAATATGCTGAGTAATTGTTAGGTACCTAATAGCCTACATTTTCCCATTGGTTACTAACCCAACTTTGATTAATCTTGGGATTCTTCGTTACCTGAGCAGTACGCATGGCAACATCTTCCGTCATAACATCCATTTTCTTTTTGGAAGTATCGACGATATCTTGCGCGCCACGAAGCAAACGACCTCGAAGTTCATCGTCTGTCGCAATCTTATAACCAGCAAAGGCACCAGCCGCGACAGTCGTCGCCAATGCAATCGCTGTTAAAATCTTATTCCTCATCTTGGCCTCCTTGATCAAACTGAATCATTTCGCCAAGAATACGAGAGAGCTCTTCCTCGTCTTTAAACTCAATCTCAATCTTATTCTTTCCACGCGAGCTCTTCACACGCACGTTGGTATTAAATACCTGACGGAGCACACGAGCAGCCTTTTTAAAAGACTGAGGCGTTGCAGGCCTCGGCGTCTTAGGTGTCTCTCCGGCAGAAAACAACGGAGCAAGATTTTCTGTCGCTCTTACGGAAAGACCCTCTGCAACAACTTTCTCTGCAAGTCGAATTCGAGCATCCTCATAGGGAACTGCAAGAATCGCACGTGCATGACCAGCAGTAAGTTTGCCCTCAAAAATCATCTGCTGAACAACTTCAGGAAGATCGAGAAGGCGCAGCGAGTTTGTAATTGCAGAGCGTGACTTGCTTACTGCCTTCGACAATGCCTCCTGCGTCATACCGCTGGCATCGATGAGCTGTCGATAGCCCTTAGCCTCTTCGACAGGATTCAGGTCAGAACGCTGAAGATTTTCGATAAGAGCGAGAGCCAACATCTCTTCATCATTAACTTCTTTAATGATGACAGGCAGTTCCTCAAGACCAGCAAGCTTTGATGCCTGGTAACGACGCTCACCAGCGATGATCTCATAGCCGTTTCCATGTTTGCGAACCAAAAGTGGCTGCAAAACGCCATGTTCTTGGATTGACTCGCTCAACTCGCGAAGTTCAGTTTCGTTAAAGTGAATTCGCGGCTGGTTAGGGTTGGGAACAATATCCTCAATAGGTAGTTTTGTTTCAGATGATGCATTTGAACCCGCTGCAGCCGAACCACCGGTCTCATACTCGGCCTCTGAGACCAAAGCATCGAGTCCACGTCCCAATCCGCCACGTTTTTTTGCACTAGGCACGCTTGATCACCTCTTTTGCAAGGTTCATATACGCTTTTGCACCCTTATTTTGAGGTGCATAAGTAATTACCGGTTCTCCAAAAGACGGAGCTTCGGAGATTTTAACCGTACGGGGGATCAGCGTCTTAAACGCCTTATCACCAAAGTACGATTGAACCTCCTCAACAACCTGATTTGATAGAGAGGTACGCGAGTCATACATGGTCATAAGCACACCATAGGTGTCTAAGCCCTTGTTCAG
>UMFS01008902.1_pt1 | contig 12048 bp, 9 predicted proteins | sample 1965071 | NCBI WGS metagenome assembly UMFS01 (sample SAMEA4836052, study PRJEB28245) | human gut metagenome | biome: gut microbiome; material: fecal sample | place: Denmark | collected 2008
CACGTGTAGGTCAGGTTACAGATTATGACAAACTGACACTTGATGTCTGGACAAAAGGTACAATGGCTCCTGATGAGGCTGTTAGCCTTGCAGCAAAAGTGTTAAGTGAGCATCTGAAACTCTTCATCGACCTGTCAGAGGTAGCTCAGCAGGCAGAAGTTATGATTGAGAAAGAGGATGACGAGAAAGAAAAAGTTCTTGAGATGAGCATTGATGAACTTGAGCTTTCTGTTCGTTCTTACAATTGTCTGAAGAGAGCCGGAATCAACACAGTTGAAGAGCTCACAAACAAGACTCCGGAAGACATGATGAAGGTTCGTAACCTTGGTCGTAAGTCTCTCGAAGAAGTTCTTGCAAAACTGAAAGAACTCAATCTGGAACTGAACCACGGAGAAGAATAATATTCTATATCCGTACTATGATAAATTATCAGGACACTTATGTCCTGCACAGGCTGTGATTACAGTTTTTTGAATTGCAGCCCGCTGAAGATTGAATATCCTGGTGGTAAGCCCGAAGAGCACAGCAGGAGCATTTGATTAGTAAGCCCGAAGATGCATAACCAAATGTTAATTAATGGAGGAAATTTGAAATGGCAAAGTATAGAAAACTTGGCAGAACAGCAAGCCAGAGAAAAGCTTTACTTAGAAACCAGGTAACAGCACTTCTTAACAACGGAAAGATCGTTACAACAGAAGCTAAGGCAAAAGAGATCCGTAAGCAGGCAGAAAGCCTGATCGCTCTTGCTGTAAAAGAGAAAGATAACTTCGAAGAAGTTACAGTAATGGCTAAAGTAGCACGTAAAGATGCTGATGGCAAACGTGTGAAAGAAGTTGTTGACGGTAAGAAAGTTACTGTTTATGACGAAGTTGAGAAGACAATCAAAAAAGATAAGCCAAGCAGACTGCACGCTAGACGTCAGATGCTGAAAGTTCTCTTCCCTGTTAAAGAAGGCGAGAAGAGAAACATGAAAGATGTTGACATGGTTGCAAAACTCTTTGATGAGATCGCTCCAAAATATGCTGATCGTAACGGTGGTTACACAAGAATCGTAAAGATTGGTCAGCGTAAAGGTGACGCAGCTATGGAAGTTCTGATCGAGCTTGTTTAATTTGATAATATAGCTGATTTTTGACTCTCATATAGGACAGAAATGTCCTGTATGGGAGTTTTTTGCATATTAGTAAAGTGTTTTTCATAGTTAAAATTGTCAAGTAAAAATTTGCTTTTGTGAAAAATGCACAAACGATGTTAAAAAAATAACGTTAAAACTTTAACAACTGGTACATTGACAATTAATTAACGAACTAGTATACTAATACCTGTAATCGGGAAACATAAAAACAACCCGATCGGATAAAACTTGCAGGTTACGAAAACAGTGACTATAAAAATGATTTATTCAAGTACAGGAGGAATACTCAGATGGCAAAGAAAGAGGCGGCAAAAACTGTAGAGACAAAGACAGTAAACACCGGATTCATTGATAACGTTGAAGCTCTTGAAGCAAAAATGAAAGAGATGCGCGAGGCACAGAAAATCTTCGCTACATTTACACAGGAGCAGGTTGACAAAATCTTCTATGAAGCAGCTATGGCAGCAAACAAGCAGCGTATCCCGCTTGCAAGACTTGCAGTAGAAGAGACTCAGAGAGGTATTCTCGAGGATAAGGTTATCAAAAACCATTACGCAGCAGAGTATATTTACAACGCATACAAAGATACAAAGACATGTGGTGTTGTAGAAGAAGATAAGGCATTTGGAATCAAAAAGATCGCAGAGCCAATCGGACTTGTTGCAGCAGTTATCCCTACAACAAACCCGACATCAACAGCAATTTTTAAAACACTGATCTGCTTAAAGACAAGAAATGCAATCATCATCAGCCCACATCCGGCTGCTAAAGCATCTACAATCGCAGCAGCTAAAGTTGTTCTTGATGCAGCAGTGAAAGCAGGAGCTCCGGAAGGAATCATCGGTTGGATCGATGCTCCATCACTGGAACTTACAAACACAGTAATGAGAGATGCAGATATCATCCTTGCAACAGGTGGTCCTGGAATGGTTAAAGCAGCTTACTCTTCAGGAAAGCCGGCACTCGGAGTTGGAGCTGGTAACACACCGGTTATCATCGACGATACAGCAGATGTAAGAATGGCAGTTAACTCAATCATCCACTCTAAGACATTTGATAATGGTATGATCTGTGCTTCTGAGCAGTCTGTAACAGTACTTGAAAGCGTATATGAGGAAGTTAAGAAAGAATTCCAGTACAGAGGATGCTACTTCCTGAAACCAGGTGAGGAGCTTGACAAAGTTCGTAAGACAATCATCATCAACGGTGCGCTGAACAGCAAGATCCCAGGAAAATCAGCTTATGAAATCGCTCAGATGGCAGGCGTTGATGTACCGAAGAATACAAAGATCCTGATCGGAGAAGTTGAATCTGTAGATATTTCAGAAGAATTTGCACATGAGAAATTATCACCGGTACTTGGTATGTACAAAGCTAAAACATTTGATGAGGCTCTTGAGAAAGCAGCTCAGCTTGTAGCAGACGGTGGATATGGACATACATCTTCACTCTACGTACATCCGGCAGAGACAGAGAAGATCGCAAAACATGCAGCAGCAATGAAGACTTGCCGTGTACTGATCAACACACCTTCTTCTCACGGTGGAATCGGAGACCTTTATAACTTCAAGATGACTCCGTCCCTCACACTTGGATGTGGATCATGGGGTGGAAACTCTGTATCAGAGAACGTAGGAGTAAAACATCTGCTTAACATCAAGACAGTTGCAGAGAGGAGAGAAAATATGCTGTGGTTCAGAACACCTGAGAAAGTTTACTTCAAGAAAGGTTCTATGCCGGTTGCACTGGATGAGCTTGGAACAGTAATGCATAAGAAGAAAGCATTTATCGTAACAGACTCCTTCCTTTACAAGAACGGATATGTAAAACCGATCGAAGATAAATTAGATGAAATGGGAATCCAGCATACATGCTTCTTCGAAGTAGCACCAGACCCGACACTTCAGTGTGCACGCAAGGGTGTTGACCAGATGAGACAGTTCGAGCCAGATACAATCATCGCTCTTGGTGGTGGATCTGCAATGGACGCAGGTAAGATCATGTGGATCATGTATGAGCATCCGGAAGCAAACTTCGAAGATATGGCTATGGACTTCATGGACATCCGTAAGAGAGTATTTACATTCCCTAAGATGGGAGAGAAAGCTTACTTCATAGCTATCCCAACATCTTCAGGAACAGGTTCTGAGGTAACACCATTCGCAATCATCACAGACGCTGACACAGGTGTTAAATGGCCAATCGCTGACTACGCTCTGCTTCCAAACATGGCAATCGTAGACGTAGACAACATGATGACACAGCCGAAGGGACTGACAAGTGCTTCAGGTATCGACGTTATGACACATGCAATCGAGGCATATGTATCTATTATGGCTACAGATTACACAGATGGTCTTGCTATGAAGGCTGTTAAGCTTGTATTCGAGAACCTTCCATCTGCATACGAGAACGGAGCAAACGATCCGAAGGCTCGTGAAGAGATGGCAAACGCTTCCTGTATGGCTGGTATGGCATTCGCAAATGCATTCCTTGGTGTTAACCACTCCATGGCTCATAAGCTTGGTGCTTTCCACCACCTGCCACACGGTGTTGCTAACGCAGTAATCCTTACAGAGGTTATGAGATACAATGCAGCAGAGGTTCCGACAAAGATGGGAACATTCTCACAGTATCAGTACCCACATGCACTTGCAAGATACGCAGAACTCGGACGTTTCGCAGGATGCACAGGTAAAGATGATAAAGAAGTATTTGAGAACTTCATCGCTAAACTTGAAGAACTCAAAGAGAAGATCGGAATCAAGAAGACAATCAAAGATTACGGCATTGATGAGAAGTACTTCCTTGACACACTTGATGAAATGTCAGAGCAGGCATTCAACGATCAGTGTACAGGAGCTAACCCAAGATACCCACTCATCCAGGAGATCAAAGATCTGTACCTGAAATGCTACTACGGAAAATAAATCGCATTGCATAAGCAGGCATATGACCGTTAGAATCTAAAATATACGAAGAGAGACAGAATGATGTTGAAAAGCATTGTTCTGTCTCTTTTTTACGTGAGCAACGAGCCAAAGTTTATAATTGTTAATAAATAGACAATATATAAGAGGTAAAAAATCTTGTTAAAAACTGCACAAACTTGCTCTAAAGGGGTTTTATTTCTAAAAATTGTGAGATATAATGACATCATCAAAACAAAGTAAGAGCCGTAAGGCAAAAGGAACAGCCCCACAGAGCTGAGATAAAATAAGAGCAGACAAGAAGGAGCGTTCAAGATATAAGGAGGTCTATATTATGAAGTTAGAAGAAAAAAATCTCATCGTGAAACGTGCTTACAAATCAGTCTATAAATGTGATGATTGTATCGTGAAAGTTTTTAATGAAGGACATCCGAAGTCAGATGTATTTAATGAGGCTCTGAATACTGCAAGAGTAGAAGAGACAGGTCTGGACATTCCGAAGGTAAAAGAAGTAACTCAGATTGATGGAAAGTGGGCAATTGCTATTGAGTACAAAGCAGGTAAGACACTTGAGGACATGATGGAATCTGATATGAAGAATCTGGAAAAATATATGGAAGACTTTGTTGATCTCCAGTTACAGGTTCAGAGTAAGAAATCACCGCTTCTGAAAGGAATGAAAGATAAATTAGCTCGTCAGATCAATGGATTGAAAGATCTTGATGCGACTACACGTTATGAACTTCTGACAAGACTTGAGAGTATGCCAAAGCATAATAAAGTATGTCACGGAGACTTTAATCCGAGTAATGTGATCGTAGGAAAGAATGGAAAGATGACTGTAGTTGACTGGGCTCATGCAACACAGGGAAATGCAAGTGCAGATGCAGCAATGACATATTTGCTTTTCGCACTGAAAGATCAAAAAGTAGCAGATCTCTATCTGAAATTGTTCTGCAAGAAGAGCGATACAGCAATGCAGTATGTACAGCAGTGGCTTCCGATTGTGGCAGCAGCACAGTTATCTAAAGAAAATGAACTTGAAAAAGATTTTCTGATGAGATGGATTGATGTTGTTGATTATCAGTAGAAAATATGATTGATTAGTTGTTTCTGAAAAAGCGTCGGAGAATGAGAATTTCAAATAATAGATTCTCATTCTTCGACGCTTTAATAATTTACGCGAGCAACGAGCCAAAGTCCGTGCTTGCACGAGACCTTGGCGACTGCCGCGATAACTTGAGAAATTCGCGGAGCGTGTTTCTCATAGTTACCAGCTAGTGAAGAAAACATTTCCACCGATGACAACACCAGTTCTATTTGTAGATGCTGCATATAAGAAATAATAGCAGTCAGATACGGAAGAATGTCGAGCACCGTTGATCGCATCTTGCGCTACCTGAATGGAAAGACTTCTTGGCCCTGCTTTTAACACACGGTCTAAGGAACCTGTCCATACCGGAGCAAACTGTCCGCTTGCGTAAACAACACCTGAAATGCTGTTTGGGAAACGTCCGCTGTTCACGCGGTTCATAATAACTGTTGCAACTGCAAGCATAGAGTCATAATCATAGCGAGCTTCACATTGTAGAATGGCTGCTAAGAGTGTAACATCATCTGAGGCAACGGTTGAGCCACCGGAAGAGTTTGAACTACCGGAAGAACTTGAACCACTGGAAGAACTTGAACTTCCGGAGGAACTGTTAGAAGAACTGTTACTACTAGAACTAGAACTGTTCTGCTTGTTTGCACTGGCAGCAGCCTCAGCTTTTGCAGCTGCTTCGGCTTTCGCAGCGGCTTCCGCCTGTTTCCGGGCTTCTTCTGCCTGACGAGCTGCCTCTTCTTCTTTGGCTTTCTGCAGTTTTGCATTCACCTCATTCAAATTAGTAGAAGTTTCAGCAGCTTTTGCCTGTAATTGTGTCTGCTGTGTCTGCAATTGGTTCTGTAAATCTTTCATGGAAGCCTGCTGTGCTTCCAGGTCTGCTTTCTGATCGGCAATCTGCTGGTGAACATCTTTCAGATTGTTCAGAGCTTTGCGGTCGTAGTTACTTAAATTTTCAATAAAATCAGCTTTGTTTAGAAAATCTGACATATTTTCTGCTGAGAAAAGCATCTCAAGCATTGTAGCACTTCCGTGCTCATACATATATTTGATACGGCTTTTCATATCTTCATACTGCTGATCTTCGTTTTTCTGCGCTTTCTCAAGATCATCCTGCGTTTTGTCTATATCACTGTTGAGGAGCTCAACCTGCATCTCAGTATCAGATATCTTCTCACTCAGGGTGAGGATATCCTGGTTGATGCCTTTTAATTCGTTCTCAAGGGCAGAGGTCTGGTTTTGCAGATTGTCTATCGTGTCTGTAGCATAGACAGGAAGTGCAGAAAATACAATTGCAAGGGAACAAATGAGCGCGGTGCCCGTATGTAACTTGCTTTTTTTGTAAAATGCCATAATCTCAATATCCTTTCTTTAAATGACATTGCATAGTTGTTGAAAACCTATTATACTATAAAACAGAGAATTAATCAAATTGGCACGAAATATTTTGTGATTGTTTTACGAAATGATTAAAAAGATATTGCTTTTTGTAACAATTGACGGATAGAAAATACAGAAGATAAGGAAAAAAGTATGGAAAAAAAGGAAATTAAGATTGTTGGATTAGATCTCGATGGAACACTTCTTACAGATAAGAAGGAACTTCTTCCTTATACGAAGAATGTGATCGGAGAGGCACTGCAGAATGGTACAGTTGTTCTTGTTGCAACCGGAAGACCATGGACAGGAGTTCCGGAAGAATTACGTGAGCTTCCGGGGATGGATTATGCACTGACTGCGAATGGGGCAAGGATTATCGAGACGAGAACCGGAAAGGTACTGGAAGAACATCTGTTATCCAAAGAAGCAGCAAAAAAAGCAATTGCAATCGGAAGAAAATATGATACTCTGTTGGAAGTTTATTTTGATGGGCAGGGATATGCTCAGAAAGATGAGATCGCGCAGGTGAGAAAGTATCATAAGAATCCGAACATGTGGGATTATTTTCTGAGAACACGAATAGCGGTAGACAGACTGGAAGATCTGCTGGATGAAAAAGAAGGGAATCTTGATAAAGTACAGATGTTGTTTGCAGATATGGAAGAGAGAGAAGAGGCATGGAAAGAGCTGGAGCGAGAAGGCGTCTTTGAACTGGTTGGCTCTCTTCAATATAATATAGAAATCAATGCAGTTGGTGTAAATAAAGGAACCGGACTTGTGAATCTTGGCAAGATGCTTGGAATCAGGCGGGAAGAGATCATGGCGTGTGGGGATGGCGATAATGATATCGCAATGCTCAAGGAAGTTGGATTTGGGGTTGCCATGGCGAATGCCGAAGAAAAGGTCAAAGCTGTAGCTGATTATATTACGGAGAGCAACAATGATGAGGGGGCTGCAAAGGCCATCGAGAAGTTTGTTCTGAAACGAGGAGGGGAATCATGTTAGAAGTATTAAAGGTTATCATTTTAGGAATTGTGCAGGGAATCACAGAGTGGCTTCCAATCAGTAGTACAGGTCATCTGATTCTGGTAGAGCAGCTGATCCAACTGAAGCAGAGCGAGGCATTTACGAATATGTTCAATGTGGTGATTCAGTTTGGATCGATCCTGGCAGTTGTAGTAATTTATTTTCATAAGTTAAATCCGTTCTCACCGACGAAGACGGAAAAGCAGAAGAAGATGACAATTCAGTTATGGATTAAAGTAGTGATCGGAACAATTCCGGCACTGATCGGAGGAGTGTTGCTGAACGATCTGATTGAATCAAAACTGAGTAATGCATATGTTGTTGCATTGATGTTGATTGTTTATGGTATTTTATTCATTGTAATTGAAAAACGTAATGAGACAAGAGAACCGAAAGCAAAAAGAATCTCTCAGCTTTCTGTGAAGACAGTTCTTCTGATCGGAGTTTTCCAGATGATGGCGATGATTCCTGGGACGTCCAGATCCGGCGCAACGATTGTCGGAGCACTGGCACTTGGGGTTTCAAGAAGTGTTGCAGCAGAGTTTACATTTTTCCTTGCAATTCCGGTTATGTTTGGAGCAAGTGCACTGAAGTTGTTTAAGTTCGGTCTGGCATTTACCCCAATGCAGGTATTTCTGCTTCTTCTTGGAATGATCGTATCCTTTGCAGTATCTGTTATAGCAATCAAGTTCCTGATGAAATATATCAAGAACCATGACTTTAAGGCATTTGGATATTACAGAATCGTACTTGGAATCGTTGTATTTTTATTCTTCGGTATCCAGGCTTTATTCAAATAAGGTATGTATCATTGAATAGAGTGCAGTGTGTTTTACTGTTCACAGTTATTGTGAACAGTAAAATTTTGTATTTCCAAAAGAAATCGTGCATAATTACGTCTTGCATTTTATGAAAAGCATGTTATAATTATTAACATGTTTTGAATTTTTATGCAGAGAAAAGAGGAGGAGCTTAAGATGAAGAAGTTTTTATCAGTATTTCTTACTGCAGCATTAGCAGTCAGCATGCTGGCAGGTTGCGGTAGTAAGAACGAAACAGTAACAGCAAAGGTAATCGATATTGACCTTACAGATGAAGAATATGCATTTGGTGTGGACAAGAATCAGCCGGAACTTCTTGAGAAGACAAATGAGTTTATTGCAAAGATCAAATCAGATGGAACACTTGATGAGATCTGCAAAAAGTATTTCTCAGACGGAGAGCCGGAAGCAGTAAAATCAGCAACACTTGATACATCTAAGGATCAGTTGGTTGTAGCTACAAATGCAGCATTCGAGCCATTTGAGTATACAAAGGGTGAAGATTATTATGGAATCGACATGGAGATTGCAAAGCTTCTTGCTGATGAACTTGGAAAAGAGCTTGTAATCGAGAACATGGATTTTGATGCAGTTTGTCTGTCTGTAAGCCAGCAGAAATGTGATATTGCTATGGCAGGACTTACAATCAATGAAGAGAGAGAAGAATATGTTACATTTACAGATTCTTACTATTCAGCATCCCAGCGTTTGATCGTTCCAAGCAATGTTACAACATTTGATGATTGCAAGACAGCAGATGACGTTGCAGCTAAGCTTGCTGAGACAAAATCATCTGACCAGATCGGTGTTCAGCAGGGAACAACAGGTCAGTACTATGTTGAAGGAAGCGAAGATTGGGACTTCCCGGGACTTCCGGCAAAATGCGTGACATACAAGAGCGGATCACTTGCAGTACAGGATATGCTCAATGAAAATATTCAGTATGTGATCATTGATGCAGCACCGGCAGCAGCAATCACAGAAGCAATCAACGCAGTTCAGTAAGAGTATTTACTAAGAATTTATAGGCAGTAAAATAACAGAATTTATTAACGAGGGAAATACAGGCAGAAGATGATGCATGCATTTTCCTCTTTTTGGAGAAAGGAAACAAATGGGGAATTTTAGTCAGAAAGTAGACAAATTTATTGATATATTTCTGAATCAGAATGGCTATGTGAAAGTAGTTCAGGGACTGCAGAATACTTTGCTGATCGCAATCTGCGGTCTGATTATCGGTATTGTGATCGGTACTTTGATCGCTACAGTCCGTGTGATTCCGAAATATAAAACTCTTCCGAGAGTATTGAATCATATTTGCAGCTTTTATGTTGCATTATTCAGAGGAACTCCTATGGTAGTTCAGCTCCTTATCTTTTATTATGTACTCCTTCCGATTTTTGGGGTGAAGATTACCGGAGTACAGGTTTCTATGGTTGTATTTGGTCTGAATAGTGGTGCATATATTTCAGAGATCATGCGAAGCGGAATCCAGTCTGTCGATCCGGGACAGATGGAAGCCGGAAGAGCAGTCGGACTCAGTTTTGGAACGAGTATGATGAAGATTGTAATTCCGCAGGCTGTAAAGAACATTCTTCCGACACTTGGAAATGAGTTCATTTCTCTTATTAAAGAGACTTCCGTAGTAAGTTTTGTTGGCGCAGCTGACCTTTATGTTGCATTTAACTATATCGGAAGTAACAGCTACGAATTCATGGTACCGTACCTTGTGATGGCGTTAATCTACATTGCGCTTGTGCTTGTGATCACATTACTTGTTAAATTATTAGAAAGGAGCCTGAAGAAGAGTGATAGACGTAATTAATCTGCAAAAAAGCTTTGGGGACAAAGAGATTCTGAAGGGAATCAATGTTACGATCAATAAAGGCGATATCGTTGCGGTACTCGGACCATCCGGCTCCGGTAAAAGTACATTTTTACGATGCCTGAACTGTATGGAAGACCCGACAGGCGGAAGTATTATTTTCAATGGTGTTGATATCGCAGATATGAAGGTTGATATTAATCAGCATCGCCGCCATATGGGAATGGTTTTCCAGCATTTCAATCTTTATAATAATAAGACAGTTCTTCAGAATGTCATGATGGCACCTGCATATCTAAGATGTAAGGACATTGATAAGGCAAAGAAAAAGAATCGTATGATCAAATTTAAAAATATGTTCCGTGGAAGTGAAAAGAAGGAAGAACTGATTCCGATCACTGAGACAAAGGAGCAGATCAAGAAAGAAGTAAAGGAGCAGGCAATGGCTCTTTTGAAGAGAATCGGATTGGAAGATAAAGCGGATGTGTATCCGTCTACACTTTCCGGTGGACAGAAACAGCGTGTCGCGATTATCCGTTCCATGGCTATGAATCCTGATGTGATTCTTTTTGATGAGCCGACTTCAGCACTTGACCCGGAAATGGTAGGAGAAGTACTTGAACTGATGAAAGATCTGGCAAAAGAGGGAATGACAATGGTTGTTGTTACTCATGAGATGGGATTTGCCCGTGAGGTTGCTTCAAGAGTTCTTTTCATTGATGACGGTCAGATTAAGGAAGAAGCTGCCCCGGCAGAATTCTTTGAACATCCGAAAGATCCAAGACTTCAGGAGTTCCTTTCAAAGATCCTGTAAAAGAAAATAAATTTAACTTTTAATCTATAGAATATCTGTTTGGTATTGTGTTACAATATTGAACAGATATTTTTATATATAAGGAAATGGTATTGAATGAAATGTAATAGAAAGAAAAAATACGAAGCAGATGCTTTGGCATGTGAGAGGCTGCAAGAGACAGTAGAACCACTTGTTGAATGGTTTCGGGAGAATCAGAGAGATCTTCCATGGCGGAAGCATGTGAATGCGTACCGGGTCTGGATTTCAGAGATTATGCTGCAGCAGACGAGAGTGGAAGCAGTTAAATCTTATTACACACGATTCCTGGAAGAACTGCCGGATATCAAAGCGCTGGCTGAAGTGCCGGAAGACAGACTGCTTAAGCTGTGGGAAGGACTTGGCTACTACAACAGGGCGAGAAATTTAAAGGCAGCAGCACAACAGGTAATGGAAGAATATAATGGTGTATTCCCGGATACATTTGAAGAGATAAAAAAGTTGAAGGGAATTGGCAGTTATACAGCCGGTGCGATCAGCTCTTTTGTTTATCATCAGCAGAAACCAGCGGTAGATGGAAATGTTTTTCGCGTGGTTACAAGAATTCTGGAAGACAGTGATGACATTATGAAAGCAAGTACAAGGACAAAGATAGAACGTATGCTTGAACAGGTGATTCCGGCAGAGGCACCGGGAGATTTTAATCAAGGATTGATCGAACTTGGGGCAATCGTCTGTCTGCCAAATGGAGAACCAAGGTGTGAGAGCTGTCCGATAAGGGGATTTTGTCTTGCATACCAGGATGAATGTCAGATGGACTATCCGGTCAAGAAAAAGGCGAAAGAGCGAAGAATCGAGAAAAGAACGATTCTAAGATTCTGTGATAATGAGGAAATTGCGATTCGCAAAAGGCCGGGAAAAGGACTCCTTGCAGGATTGTATGAATTTCCTAATGTAGAGGGACATTTAACACAAAAAGAAGTTATAGAATATGCAAAAGAGTCAGGTCTTACGCCGGTGCGCGTGAAGAAGCTGG
>UMFS01039609.1_pt1 | contig 11994 bp, 9 predicted proteins | sample 1965071 | NCBI WGS metagenome assembly UMFS01 (sample SAMEA4836052, study PRJEB28245) | human gut metagenome | biome: gut microbiome; material: fecal sample | place: Denmark | collected 2008
ATAATAATTTAAGTTATTTAATTGTATTTAGAAATTTCTACTTAAACTATGTAATTATCACGCAAAGGTATGCTAAATCCATATATTGCGCAAACGATTAAAGAAATATTTCTGCATTAATGGGAGAGGTCAGGGCATGTGTCCCGACACATGGAATAATGCGGAAGGAAAAGGCTTTCCTTATGAATAATTTATATACATTTGCCTATATGCGTAAGGATTTGAATGGGTCACGGCATTTTTCCATAGGGATCAAGTTTACGATCTTATTATTTACGATCGTGATCTTGGTTCTTGTGCTTTTTTCATATAGGAGCGACAAGCATGGCAACCTGTTCTGGCAGGTAGAGAAATTGATTCCGCATCATCCGGACAGTGCTTTGGTGTTATTAGAGAAAGTGAGGGATATCAATGGATTATCGCTTCGAGAGAAAGCCCGTTATTGTCTGTTATGGACCGAATCACGGGATGAGGCGGGATTGAGGCATACATCGGATTCCATAATCTCTATCGCTACGGATTATTATAGGACGACACGAGGCTGTTACTGGCCTCCCAAAGCTTGGTTTTACCGGGGGAAAGTCTATGAGGATATGGATCAACCGTCCCTAGCTTTGGAATGCTATTTACGTGCGTTGGAATATGAGGGAGAGAATTGGGATTATGAATTCTGGGGAAGGTTATATAACCAAATGGGGATGCTGTACGCCGAGCAGGAATTATATGGCAAGGCTATGTCTTTTTTGAGAAAAGCGAGTGCTCAATATCAGTTATTGAACGATGCGGCCGGACAAGACCGGATACTGACCGAGGTCAAGAAATACGAGATGTTACGGGATTCTATCGGATCACTATCAGCGAGAGAATCGATTTATCAGATCACTTCCCGCTATGATGTAAGGCCGATCCGTGAGGACTTGTCTAAGAAAGAGTTGATGCTATTACAAAGGGGACAGGAGCGTTATCTGTACGCATTTATTATCGGCATAATCCTATTTATTTGCTTCCTCCTTTATCGGCGATGGAGAAATACGCAGGAAAACGCTCTTCGAAGGGAAGAAGCCTTGCGACGTTCGATTGCTAGCCAGCAACAACGTATGCGAGAAGAAAAAGAAGAGAATGAACGGCAAATCACCCTTTTGGAAAAAAGAATTACGAAAATAAAGGAAGAAAAGGATCAAGAGTTGATGTTGGTTTCCTTACAATTGGAAAAACAACGGCTGGAAATTTGTAACGAGTCGATTCTTAATAAGGAGAGTAAGCATTTATTATCTGTCGCGATCTTGCGGAAATCGGAGGTCTATGAGAAGTTTCACGATCGGGATGCCGGCAAGATTATCTCTGAGGATTGGGAGCTTTTGGAGGTTTTGTTGAATAAGGCTTATGATGACTTTACCTTACGGCTGAAAAAGCTATATCCTGTTATTTCCGATACGGAGTTGAAGGCCTGTATGCTCACGAAAATCGGTGTTCCCGCCAACCAGATCACACGGGTATTGAAATATAATAGTTCGGTACTTCGTCCTCGTCTATTCCGGAAGATTTTTAAGAAAGAAGGTTCTACGGAGGCATTTGTGGAGTTTATATCAAACTTTGGATTATTATATATTTATAGCGGTCTTGGCAGGTTTGTTCTCATTTTTGTTCTCATTTATTATGTGATTTGTGAGATATACGGGATATTTTTGGAGGCAAAAAAGCATGGTTATGAAAAGTGTAAAGTTAGCCTCTATCTTGTTTTATTTAAATAGTGTTTTTGTCGTTTCTTGTTTCGTGTCATGCGGTTCTTCGCCAACGGAAGCGTCCTCTCTTTTAACTGCGGATATAAGAGGGGGGATGGATAAACCGGGGCTATTGGAATTAGGCGATGAGATCAAGGGGGTTACTTTTGTCCCTTTAGAGGTGACCACGGATGATGCCTCGTTGATAGACGGAGTTTATGATTATGCCGTGACAGATCGATATATCTATGTGTTTCCCGTAAAAGAGCCCCGTATCGTCCTGTTCGATCGGCAAGGGCGTTTTATCCGGACGTTGGTAAAAGAAGGGCAGGGGCCGGGTGAATTTAGCGGTATTCTGCCATGTATCCAAGTGGACGAACGTAATGATCGCCTTTTTTTATTTAGTAATAATCGAGTTTGGGAATATACGTTAGAAGGTGAATTTATCGGACAATCCACCCATGAGTATTCGGTAATCTATATGCGTCATATCGGAAAGGATCGTTTCGCCGCCATATCATTCCCTTTTCAGCCTTTCAACGGAGGGGGATTCGGATTGGGCCTATTTTCGAGGAAAGGGGATACGATAGCGATCAAGAATGATTTTTATTCCTTTTTATTACCCCATGAGAAGAGCGGGTTCACGACAAGTATCGCCTCCGCTTATTCTGATGCGCAAAACTCCGTGTTGTTTAAGACCGGTAGTAATGATACGGTCTTCTGTATCTCGGCGGATCGAATAAGTGCGGCTTGTGTCCTTGATCTGAAAAACTCGGATGCGGAAGTGATTCGTTCGTTGGATGTTACGGACATGAGTAATTTGCGAATTGAAAAAAAGGACCCCAAGGATATCTTTGTGCAAGATATGATTGAGTTTCCGGCACATTATTATTTCCGTTTATTGTATAACCAAGGCTATTATATCGCCTCTGTGGATAAAAAAACGGGAAAGACACTCGTGGAAAAATGCGAGATGCCGGGGTCTATCTATGAACTGGCGGACGCGAACCTTCAACATGGCATGCAGGGTACGAGAAGTTATCGGAATTTCCCGGTCTGGGGGAGGGTCATAAAAGATGAGTTGGTACAAGTAGTGACCCCGTATGAGCTAAACTTATATAAGTCGCTTCACTCGATCACGATTCCGCAGGAGTTGGACTTAAAAGGAGAGGAGGGCAATCCGGTTTTTGTGTTCTATTCGCTTATTTGACTTCGATATGTATCGCTCGGTTGTACTTCTTGTAATAATCTAGCGATAGAAGCTATGTTCTTTTATCTTTTCTATGTCTTTGATGGCTATTAGTGTTATTTAACATATTGTTTATATTTATATTACGAATATTTCGTATGTTTGCGAAACCGACGTAATATCCGGGTATGCTTAGAGGTTGGTAAGTATGTGTAATAACGGTATAAATAACATTAAAACTGATTGAAAATGAAAAAGGCGATTATGAACACAATGATCATCCTGTTCGCTTTGGCGATGTGCGTAGGATGCGGACAGTCTTCGGAACAAAAAGAAGAAAGTGTTCCGACAGATGTAACAAAGGCAGAAAAACAAGAGCAAGTACAGGTGGAAGCGGAGGACGAAGATACGCTGGAAAATGGAGAGCAGGTATTTAGGGTAGTAGAGGTGATGCCGAAGTTTCCCGGCGGTGATGCGGAGCTTTTGAAATTTATAGCCAAGAATGTAAAGTATCCACAAGAAAGCCAAAACAAAGGAGAGCAAGGCCGTGTGATTTGTTCGTTTGTGGTAACGAAGGATGGAACACTTACGAATTACAAGGTCATTAGAGGAATCTCCCCGGCATTAGACCAAGAGGCGGTTCGAGTTTTGCAAATGATGCCTCGTTGGACACCGGGCACGCAAAGAGGCGAGCCGGTAGCCGTGAAATATACGGTGCCGATCACATTTAAGTTGCAATAATTCACGATTGCAGGTCTTGTGATTCTTATTTAATGTTAATTAACGTGCCTTCCGCATGCCGTTTACGACTATTTCGTAGCTTTGTGGATATACATTAATAAAAGGATAAGATTTATGGAGAAGCTAACGATGCAGGAAGAAGAGGCGATGCGCTGGATTTGGCGGATCGGTCCTTGTTTTGTGAAAGATGTGCTGGCCAAATACGAGGACCCGAAACCTCCTTATACGACGCTCGCTTCCGTGATCAAGAATCTGGAGCGAAAGAAGTACGTGAAGGCGAAACGTTATGGAAATACGTATGAATACCGTCCTTTGATAGAGGAAACGGAATATAAACGTACGTTCCTTGGCGGCGTGGTAACGAATTATTTCGCTAACTCGTATAAAGAAATGGTTTCTTTCTTTGCGAAAGATCAGAAAATCTCTACGGATGATCTAAAGGATATCATCGATTTGATTGAGAAAGGAAAAGAATAACCTAAATCCCACATACCATGACACCGGAATTTGCCTACTTATTGAAGGTAAATGTAGCCTTTGTACTCTTTTACGCCTTCTACCGGTTGTTCTTCTATAAGGACACGTTCTTCAAGCTACGTCGTGCGATATTGCTGGCGTTCTTTGGCTTGGCTCTGTTTTATCCTTTGCTGAACATCCAAGATTGGGTAAGGCAACAAGAGCCTATAGCAGATGTGATTTATATGTATTCCGCTATGTTGCCTGAGGCGACGGCGAAAGCGGATGCCGCGGCGTCCGTGGATTGGTATGGATGGTTGCTGGGATCTTTGGGGTTTATTTATTGGGGGATCGTAGCGTTCTTATGCGGACGTTTTCTCGTGCAATTAAGCAGTATCTTATGGTTGGCTCATACCAGTGAGCGTGTTGTTATTCATGAAACTCCGGTTTATGCGTTGCGGAAGGCCGCCGGGCCATTCTCCTTTTTCCGTATGGTCTTCTTGCATCCGGAGAGTCATTCGGATAAGGAAACGGATGAGATATTGACACATGAATGTACGCACGTATCCCAATGGCACTCGATTGACGTGATCTTGAGCGAGATGATGTGTATGGCTTGCTGGTTTAATCCTTTTGTATGGTTATTGAAGCGTGAGGTTAGGCATAATCTGGAGTATCTGGCGGATAACACGGTGATCCAGTCTGGTTACGATAGTAAGAGCTATCAATACCATTTATTGGGATTGGCTCATCATCAGTCCGTTACTACTTTGTATAATAGTTTCAATGTGCTGCATCTGAAGAACCGGATTATGATGATGAACAAGAAGCGGAGCCCGGGTATCGTACGTACGAAATATCTGATATTTATTCCATTGGTAGGGATCTTGATGCTGTTAAGTAATATCGAGGCGGTAGCCCGTTTGACTGTCCGTCTGGCGAATGAGGCTACGGTCTCGAACGCTATGGTGACGGCTACGGGCATTCTGGTTGATGAGACCGGGCAGCCTTTGATCGGGGCATCAGTTGTGGTGAAGGGCGGTAAAGAGAGGACTATCACGGATAAGAAAGGGGCTTTCTCTTTGGAGGTCCCTGCGAATGCGATTTTGCGATGCAGCTATCAAGGAAGGGAGTCTCAAGAGGTCTTGGCTGCTGATATGACAAATAATACCCATTTGTCCTTATCTTCCAAATCCCGTGAGATGAACGAGCAAGTATTTACCGTGGTAGAGAAGATGCCTAGTTTTCCGGGTGGGGATGCGGAGTTGTTGAAATACATAGCCACGAATATAAAGTATCCGAAAGAGAGTCAGGATAACGGGGAGCAAGGGCGTGTAATCTGCTCGTTTATCGTTGGGCGTGATGGTTCCGTCAATAATCCGGAGGTGCTTCGGGGAGTGACTCCTTTATTGAATGAGGAGGCCGTAAGGGTAATAAACACTATGCCTCGTTGGAATCCGGGAATGCAACGTGGAAAGGCGGTCGCCGTGAAATATACGGTCCCGATTACGTTCCGTTTGAAAAGTCCGGTAGAAGAAGCGAAGGAAGAGACTTTGACGGTAGTGGACGTGATGCCGCAATATCCCGGAGGGGATCGTGAATTATTGAAGTTTATCGCTCAAAGCATAAAGTATCCGACAGATGCGCAGGAAGCGGGAGTGCAAGGTCGTGTGATCTGTTCGTTTGTGGTAGATAAGAAAGGAAATATCGTGGAACCTAAAATCATACGGGGGATAGATCCCTCCTTGGATGCGGAAGCTTTGCGAGTCATCGGAATGATGCCCCGGTGGACTCCCGGTCGTCAGGACGGAAAGGCGGTCCGCGTCTTATATACGGTGCCTATTACTTTCCGGTTACAGTGAAATAAGAATAGAGGCTGTGTTGGTCGCTTAATCAGTAATCTTAAAAACATACAGATATGAATGAGAAATGTAATTTAGTTACAGTTCTGTTACTTTGTTGCCTTATTTTTCCCGGGAATGCTCAAGAGTTTAATTGGCAAGACTTGGTGAACCGTAAGCAATATGCGGCTGTGATCGCTCATGCTGATAGCCTTACATTAGCCGATTCTTCGAATTATGAGATTATGAACGCTATCGGGCAGGCTTATGAGGGTATGCTTCGGTATCAGAAGGCTTATGACTATTACCGTCTTTGCTTTTCTATGGATACGACGAACTTGGATATCTTAAACATCTTGGCTCGGACGGCGACGAACTTAGGCCGTGCGGAGGATGCCGAGCGATATTTTCATCAGGTCTTATCCGCCGATAGCTCGAACTTCTACGCTAATTATCAGTTGGCACGTCTGTATTTCCAATTGGGGGAGTATGAGAAAGCAGTTGATGCCTATGAGAAATTGCAAGCTCAGAATGAGGATAATACTGTCTTATACCGTGCGATTGGCGATTGCTATACTCGAATGGAACAATATCCTTCCGCTACGACCGCTTATTTTCAGGCGTATAACTTGAATCGTGAGAATGCGGGGTTGGCGGTTGCGTTAGTGAATTCATTGTATCGGATGGGGGCTAGTAGCCCGGATTATATATCGGAAGGAATAGCGATTTGCGATACCGCCTTGTTTTATAATCCCGGGAATCGTCAATTATTGCGTAGTAAAGGATTGGGGCTATATATCGTGAAACAATTTGTTCAGGCGGATTCTGTCTATTCCAGTTTGTTGGCTGATGGTGATTCCACCTACCTTACCTTGAAATATGGGGGAGCCTCGAAGTATTATGCCGGTCTGTATATGCCCTCGGTAGATATCTTGGATATGGCATATGAGCAGGATACGACCTCGGTCGAGGTATGCCTCTTATTGGGTTCCGCCTTGGGTAAGACGTATGACCGGAAGCGGGCTTACGACTTATTTGACCGGGCGGAAAAGGGATTGGAACCCAATCGTTTCTTGGTAAATCAATTATTGGCCTTCCGTGCGGAGACTTACCAAAAAGACGGGAGATATAAGGAAGCGTCCCGTCTCTACTATGAGGCATGGAAGAAGAATCCGGAACGACTGGATTTCCTGGCGGCGATCTCGCATATGTATAGTGAGATTGACGTGTCTAAATTCCAGAGTGAGGAGGATCGCCAGCGAGGGCTTTTTATCTTGGTACTTTATATGAATGAGAGCTTAAAGAAAAAAGCGGACGAGAGGACGATGGTGTTTAGCCGGGCGCTTCTGCAATCCTTCTATGAGGATATGTTTTTCCGTAATGTGGAGGAGGAGACTATGATAGACCCGGATGGGAAAAAGAGCAAGATCTCTATCGTGGATTTGCGTAACCTGATCAATCAATTGCCGGAGGAATCGGAGATGGTCATGGAGATTCGTGCCATGAGCGCCAGAAGCTCGGGTAAGATAGAGGAGGCGGCCCGTCTGCTTTATCGGGCGTGGAAGGTGAAGGGTACTCGTGTAGAATTGCTTCGTGAGATCGCGAACCTATATAGCCATCCGGATATCTCCGGATTCAAGAATGCGGAGGAGCTACAGAGAGGTGTATTCGCTCAAGTGACTTACGCAAAGGAACTGTTGAAAAACGAGTCGGATCTGAGTAACTTGACTTTTACCCGGCCTTTCTTGGAGTCATTAAATTCGGATATGTCCAAACGGGGTATCACGGAGCAAACCATGCTGGCTCCAGATAATCGGAAAAGCCAGCTTTCTATAGATGAACTCCAATCTCTGATCCAACAACTGCCGGAGACATCCGATGAGGTAAAAGAGATGATACGAATGATGGACCGGGAGAAAATGCTAAAGAGCAAGAAATGACATTGAACGAAAGACTTTAAACATCATAAAAAATGAGAAAATTAACTACGAACGCAGTGGCTATGCTACTCGCTTTAGTCGGATGTATGGGATGTGGCAATCGGTCCGCTTCCTCTGTCGATAACCTTATAAGGGTTGATGTCATGGCCGATTATCCGGAAAAGGAATTGATACTTCAAGATCTTATGGACGTGGAATACATTGCGTTGGAAACCACGGATGATTTTATAACTAAAGGTGCCGTGAAAGCGATCGGAAAGGATATCATGCTGGTGACGAATCGGGGCAGTGATGGGGAGATTCTTGTTTTCGATAAAAACGGAAAGGGACTTAGGAAGATAAACCGTTTAGGGCAAAGCGGTGAGGAATACACGCAGCTTACAGGGCTTGTCTTGGATGAGGATAACGATGAGATATTCGTCAAGGATAATCCGGCGAGAAAAATAGGTGTCTATGACTTATTGGGAAACTATAAAAGGAGTTTTAAGTTCACGGATACCAGTTATTATAATTATATATTTAATTATGATCGTGATCATTTGATTTGCTATAAGAGTTATCCATCGGAAAAAGGCAAGCGGGAGTGCCATTTGATTATTTCCAAACAAGATGGCCGTATCACCCATGAGATCCAGATTCCCTCTAAGGGTATTGAGACTCCGGTTGTGACAGAAGGGGAGTTTGTCATTACGCCGGAATTTTATCTTACGTTCCCGGATCGGGATAAATGGATACTTGTCAATACATCGTCTGATACCATATTCCATTACTTGCCGGATGGTAATCTGAGTCCTTTTATCGTAAGAAGCCCTTCCATATCCTCCATGGATACGAAAGTATTTCTTTTTCCAACCGTTATCACCGATCGCTACTGTTTTATGAGAACCATGAGAAAAGAGGTTGACTTTACGACGTTTAAAGGTTTCCTTGGTGAAGATCTGGTGTATGATAAACAAGAAAATGCCTTATTCAGCTATATTCTATACAATGATGATTTCATCAATAAGGAAGAAGTCTCTCTAACATCAGAGCCAAGAAACCCCGAAATAGCTATCTGCCAAACTCTAGATGCCCCGGACTTAGTTGAGGCTTACGAGAAAGGCCAGCTAAAAGGAAAGTTGAAGGAGATCGCCGCAAACTTGAGTGAGGAGTCGAATCCTGTGGTCATGCTGCTGAAAAAGAAAAAGTAATATATTGCTCCGGCTGCTACCTTGCTGGAAAAAAGTAAGTTGATGGCTATATTATTTTTTGATAAACACGTACATACTTGATTCCGATCATGTATGTACATGTTTTCTGTGAGACATTATACCGCTGCACCAGTTGAAAAAATGGAAATCGTTGATGAAATTATGACCCTGATTTATAAGAAGCTTTATTCTGGTCGTGTGTTCTTAAATCGATTTGAGCGAGAAATGCCTATTAATTTTAGGGAGGCCGTATCAAATACTATCGATTGCCCACTTATGTTCCGGAAATAAAATGTTCCTCTCCTATTGAAATAGCTCTCCGATAACCTATGCATTCCATAGCGAATAAGTATTTATTCTTAAATCAGCGCCGTGAACTGTATAAACCACGCCGTGGAATGTGCAGACCACGCCTTGGTTTATACAGTTCACGGCATGGTTTATAGAATAGATGAGATAGCGATAAACTTTATATATAGGTAAACATACGTTTTATTCTAGATGAATCCGTTTGCGTTTTCGAGTAAACCAGCTACATTTGCCGGAAAGAATATCTAGATGAGGAAGTTCCTTTTATTGTGGTTGGTTGGGTTGATGTTGGTGCCTTCTGTGATGGCTGAGCGGAAAAAGGTTGGCTTGGTGCTGGGAGGCGGTGGGGCGAAAGGTGTCGCTCATATCGGGGTGTTGAAGGTATTGGAGGAGGCCGGCATCCCGATTGATTATATTGCCGGCACTAGTATGGGAGCTATCGTGGGGGGCTTATATTCCGTTGGATATAATGCTGCGGAAATCGATAGCATGGTGAGATTGCAGGACTGGAGTATGTTATTGAGCGACCGGGTGAAACGTAGTAGCCTTACTTTTCCGGAGAAAGAGAATTCCGAGCGTTATGTATTCTCACTCCCTTTTGGGCGGAGTAAAAAAGAGATAGCGATCCAAGGGATGATAAAAGGGCAAAATCTCCAGAACCTGTTCTCGAATCTAACGATCGGCTATCATGATTCCGTGGACTTCAATCAATTGAATATACCTTTCGCTTGTGTGGCGTTGAATGTGGTGGACGGCCAAGAATATGTTTTCCATCATGGAAGTCTTCCGTTGGCTATGCGTGCCAGTATGGCGATTCCTGCCGTGTTCGCACCGGTACGTTTGGATAGCATGGTGTTGGTAGATGGTGGGATCAAGAATAACTATCCGGCGGATGTCGCACGGGATATGGGGGCGGATATTATTATTGGCGTAGATCTGGGTACTAGCGACTTGAAACAGTTGGAGCGGATAAATACCCCTTGGGATATCGTAGGGCAGATCGTCGCCTTGCATGGTTATGAGAAATACGGACCGAATAAGGAACAGACCGATCTGTTGTTCCGCCCGAATACAGACCCTTATAATTCCGCTAGTTTTGGGGAGACGGCCTTGGATACCTTGATTGACCGGGGTGAGCAAGTCGCCCGCAAGCAATGGGATGAGATTCTTGCCTTAAAGAAGAAGATTGGTTTATCCGATAGTTCGGATATGCACCGAAAGAGATTAGTACATTCCTATCCGGTAGCCCCTACCGATACGTTTCATATCCGGCGTGTCTTGTTTGAAGGTATAGATCCTCGTGATGAGAAATGGTTGACGCAAATCAGCGGCTTGAAAGAGAATAGCTTGCTTACCGTGAAGAAATTGCAGGAAGCCATGTCTATTGTGATCGGTACAAACCTTTACTCGAATGTAAGCTATAAATTAGTCGGCGAGAGGCAGGAGGATTTGGTGCTTACGGTACAGGAAAAATCAAATAGCGCGATTAATGTGGGCCTGAATTTCAATAGCGAGGATATCGTCGCCCTATTGCTGAATGTGACTTTTGACAATCGGGCCCGTTACCATTCGAAGTTCTCCGTAACCGGGAGGATCGGGAAACGTATGTATGGGCGGGTGGACTATGCGATAGAGCGTAATCCATTGCGTAATATTAACCTGTCTTACATGTTCACGTACCATGACCTCGACGTGTATAACAGGGGAGATAAGATCGTAAATACGACGTATCGCCATCATTTCGTGGAACTCGGGTATTCGGATATGAACTGGCTGAATTTCAAGTTGAAGCTAGGAGCCCGTTATGAGTATTTCGATTATAACTCATTCCTTTATACGGCGGAAAACCAAAAGTATCAAGTAAAACCGGAAGGCTTTATCAGCTATTTCGCTCAAGCCCATCTGGAGACGTTGGATCGTCGTTACTTCCCGAGTAAAGGCGTTTCTCTGCAAGCGGATTATTCCATTTATACGGATAACTTCGTGACCTATAAAGGACATACATTCTTCTCCGCCTTGAAGCTCAGCTTCCTGTCGGTATTGCCGCTGACTTCCCATTTGAGCCTGTTACCTTCCATCGATGGGCGTGTGTTGATCGGGAAAGATCCGGCTTATCCCTTTTTGAATGTGGTGGGAGGCGATATGCCGGAACGGTATCTTCCCCAGCAACTCCCTTTCGCTGGGATCAACCATATGGAGATATTCGATAATTCCGTGGCGATTGTCCGCTTAAACTTGCGTCAGCGTATCGGGCAACGGCATTATATCTCTTTGATCGCTAATTATGCGATCCATGAGAATAATTTCTTCGATCTCTTCAAGGGAGAAAGCGTTTGGGGAGGTAGCATCGGTTATGCTTATAACAGTATAGTCGGTCCGATGAATACGAACTTTGGATTGTCGAACCGGAATAATAACCTGCAATTTTATCTGAATCTGGGTTACAGTTTCTAATATTTCTTACATTTGTAAGGATTAAAAATAGAAAGTTATGAATGAACAGATCATAGAGTTCTTGACAGAGTTGAGGAGCCATAACAATCGGGAATGGTTCCAAGACAATAAAAATCTTGAGTTCAACTTATAAATGCAACTTTTTGGGTGCGG
>UMFS01002795.1_pt1 | contig 11940 bp, 10 predicted proteins | sample 1965071 | NCBI WGS metagenome assembly UMFS01 (sample SAMEA4836052, study PRJEB28245) | human gut metagenome | biome: gut microbiome; material: fecal sample | place: Denmark | collected 2008
GGCTTTACATTGTTTCTCGAACCGAAAGCTTTGTATAACTCGGTGGAGGCAGCAGCCGTTGTACCGGAAGATTTTGAAGTTCCTTTCGGAAAGGCACGTATCCGTCGTGAAGGAACAGATTTGAGTATTATCACCTATGGCAACCCTACCCATTTCTGTTTACACGCTGCCGAACGGCTGGAGAAAGAAGGTGGCTGGAAAGTAGAAGTCATTGATATTCGTTCTTTGATTCCGTTGGATAAAGAAGCGATATTTGAATCAGTAAAGAAAACCAGTAAAGCATTGGTTGTTCACGAAGATAAAGTATTCTCCGGTTTCGGTGCGGAACTGGCGGCTATGATTGGAGGGGAGATGTTCCGCTATTTGGACGGTCCGGTAGAACGTGTCGGTTCTACATTTACTCCTGTCGGCTTTAATCCGATTCTGGAAAAAGAAATATTGCCGGATGAGGCTAAGATATACGAAGCTGCCAAGAATTTGTTGGAATATTAAATTGTACAGATTATGAAAAAGATAGGTTTATTTTATGCTACTAAGGCTGAAAGAACAAGCTGGGTAGCGGAGAAGATTCAGAAAGAGTTTGGAGAAGATAAGATAGAAGTAGTAGCGATTGAACAGGCATGGCAGAATGATTTTGCAGCTTACGATTGTTTTATTGTTGGAGCTTCCACGTGGTTTGACGGTGAGCTGCCTACTTATTGGGATGAACTGTTACCGGAGCTTCGAACAATGGAACTGAAAGGAAAAAAGGTTGCTATTTTCGGTCTCGGAGATCAGATACGCTATCCTGAAAACTTTGCCGATGGTATTGGCTTGTTGGCGGAAGTTTTTGAAGGAGACGGGGCTACATTAGTCGGCTTCACTTCTTCTGAAGGTTATACTTTCGAACGTTCCAGAGCCTTACGAGGTAATCAGTGGTGCGGATTGGTGATTGATTTGGATAATCAGTCTGAACAGGCAAAGAAGAAAATCAAGGAATGGTGTGAGCAAGTAAAGAAGGAGTTCGCATAAATTTCTTTATATGTGACATCCCTATGTCCGACATTCCCATTTTGTTATATGTGATGTCCGGACATGGGGATATTGTTTTTTTAGGAAAAATCAGTTGGAGGGGATTAGCCTTGATAAATAAACTTTACCTCTGCCCAACGGTTCTTCTCTTTGTAATGTACAAAAGCCAGTCCGTTTTTTTCCGCTTCTTCACGGATAACAGCAATATCATCTACATAGAATCCACTCATATAAAGCTCTGAACCTGGATGCATGCAGGTAATGTACTGCTTCATGTCATTCAATAATATATTCCGGTTGATATTGGCGATGATAATGTCAAAAGGCCCTTTTCCGGTAAGTGATGAAGCATCTCCTTGTGAAACGTCGATTTCGTCTACATGATTCAGTTCAATGTTCTCGATAGAATTGCGTACACACCATTCATCGATGTCGATAGCTGTACAGGGGTGTGCCCCCCGCATACGTGCCAGGATAGCTAAAATAGAAGTCCCACAACCCATATCGAGCAAGGATTTATCTTTCAGTTCGTTGTCCAGTAATTCTTCGATGATGAGGCTTGTCGTTTCGTGATGTCCCGTACCGAAGGCCATTTGTGGGTTGATGACGATGTCATATTCCGCTTTGGGTACATTCTGGTGAAAAGTACTGTGGATTACACAGCGGTCTCCAATAATAATCGGTTGGAAGAAATTTTTTTCCCATTCCTCGTTCCAGTCCTTGTCTTCTGCTTCGGTAAATGTGTAGGTGATTTCCGTATCGGATAGAGGAAATTCGGCGATTACAGTTTTGATAGCGTTTTCATCACATACCGATTGTTGGATATATGCGGTCAGTCCGCCTTCGGATTCAACAAAACTCTCGAATCCCACTTCGCCTAGCACTGCAGTTAGTACGTCATTAACTGTTTCGGTACAAGGACTTGTATGGAACGTGAACTCAAAATACTTCATAGTTGTTTTATTTTCTGGTAAATAATATGCAAAGATACTACAAACCAAGTATAGAAAATCAAGTTTACTTGAATTTTATGCCAAGGTGCAATGTATCTTCTACTAAGATAGTTAGAAATAGGGATTTCCCTATTATCCTTTGGGGAAAATCTCCCCCGGACGAAAAATCTCTTCCTTATCTTTGTAACGTGAATAAGTTTAAGTAATTACATAAACCGAGATGATATGAAAAAGATTGTTTATTTCTTGCTATTTGCCTTGTGCCTTCCGATAGGTATCTTTGCACAAAGCGTTGATGACGACCTTTACTTCGTACCTTCCAAAGATAAACAGGAGAAGAAAGAAACTCCGGTTAAGAAGGAAACGAAACAACAGGTGACGACTAACATCTATACTTCACCGGGTACTACCGTAGTTGTTCAGGACCGTAAGGGAAAAACACGGGATGTGGATGAATATAATCGCCGTTACGATGCACGTGATAATGAGTTCGTAATGGACAATGATACCTTATATATAAAAGAAAAATCTAATCCGGATTTGGATGGAGAATGGGTGACCGGCGAATTTGACGGTACACAGGAAGATTATGAGTACGCAGAACGTATCATCCGTTTCCGTAATCCGCGTTTTGCTATTAGCATTAGCAGCCCGTTATATTGGGACGTAGTTTACGGACCGAATTCCTGGGACTGGAACGTATATACCGACGGCATGTATGCTTATGCGTTCCCGACGTTCAGTAACCCGCTTTGGTGGGATTGGCGTTATGGTTCTTACGGTTGGGGTTGGAATTATGGCTGGGGCTGGAATCGTCCTTACTACTCTTGGGGATATTACCCGGGTTCCTGGGGCGGCTGGTATGGTGGCTACTGGGGTGGTTGGTATGGTGGTGGCTATTGGGGACATCATCACTATTGGCACGGCGGTCCTAGCTGGGGCTGGGGTGGTGGAAGCCATTGGGCACGCAACACTTATACGGGTCGCCGTTCATATGCTCCTAGTAGATATAGTTCTTCTACTTCTCGTCGTTCAGATTATGGTCGTTCGCAAGTACGTAGGACTACTAGCGTACCTTCTGGAGGTCGTGTCTCAACGGGGCGAGTAGTTGGTTCAAGAAGTGAATCCATACGTTCTGGAGTATCTACTCGTTCAGATGTATCCTCCTCAAGAAGAAGTACATATACCCGTCCAAGTAGTACTCGTAGTAGTGGGACAAGTACTCGCACCTCTACTCGTGCTAGTTCTTATAATAGTTCCCGCGGAAGTAGTGCTCGTAGTTCATCTACATATTCTCCTTCTTCAAGAAGATCCAGTTCGACATATAATAGAGGTAGTTCTGCTTCTCCATCACGTACTTATTCGAGGGAAAGCACTCGTAGTAACTATAATAGTAACCGTTCTTCTTCATCTTCTAGAAGTTATTCTCCAGCCAGCAGTAGCAGTTCTCGTTCAAGTGGCGGTAGTTATTCAGGTGGCGGTAGTTCGTCCCGTTCAGGAGGCGGTTCTTCTAGTAGGAGTAGTAGAAGATAATTAGAAGATAGTATTAATATGATTAATTTAGATTATGAAGAAGATTATAACAGTAATATATACTTTATCTTTTGTGATAGGAGCCGTTAGTGCACAATCTGTATATGATGGTGTCAAAATAGCAGATAAAGATTTGAATGGTACAGCTCGTTTTGTAGGAATGGGTGGTGCGATGGGGGCATTAGGTGGAGATATAACTACAATGGGGACAAATCCTGCTGGTATTGGTATCTATCGGAGTAATGATGTAATGACTTCATTTAGTTATTCAGCTTATGGAATGGAGAGTAAATATGAAGGTCAAAAATCAACTATAGATAAGAATAGATGGTCGTTTGATAATATAGGAGTTGTTTTTGCTACTAAAATAGGTAATCAGACTCCATTACGTTATGTAAATTTTGGATTTAATTATAAGCGTTCTAAATCTTTTTATAAAAATATGTCGATGTCGGGGATGATGGGAGTAGTTGAGAATCCTAGTAATCCGGGATCTCCATATTATGTTTCTCAAACTAATTCTATGGCTTTACAGGCAACTGATGCAGAACGATATGTTTGGGATAATTCTAGGCAGCACTTGGATTTTGATAATGCAAATAGGATATTCTCAGATCCTGATGCTGGATGGCTTGGGGCTTTGGGGTATCAAGGAGGTCTGACAGAAAGAGATCGGATTGATAATGAACCAGATTTATATGTTCCTTTTCTGCCGGTAGAGCCTTCTTCTGTTTTTAATTCAAGAGAAAAGGGGGGAATTGATCAGTATGATTTTAATGTATCTTTTAATATAAATGATCGTGTATATTTAGGATTGACCATTGGGGCCTATGATGTGGATTATGATAAATATTCTGGGTATGATGAATCATATAAAAGAGGAGAAGGTTATTCTCTTGAAAGTTATAACAATATCTCAGGTTCTGGGTTTGATGTAAAAATGGGATTAATCCTTCGTCCATTTGAATATTCTCCATTTCGTATAGGTTTTGCAGTGCATACCCCAACTTTCTATAAGTTAACATATTCTACGAGTGCAATAGTAACCAATGATTATAGAGATGCAAAAACTGATGAATTAAAACGTATAATTGTAGATACCTATGATTATGTAGGAGATATGAAGCGGGATTATCGATTGGTAACACCATGGAAATATAACGTTAGTTTAGGATATACTGTCGGAACTTCTTTAGCATTAGGTGCGGAATATGAATATGAAGATTATTCTACAATGAAATTTAAGTATTCAAGTAATGATGGCGGTGGGGATATGGAATTTGAGAATGCTGAAGTAAAGAACTGTTTGAAAGGTGAACATACATTCCGTATTGGAGCTGAGTATAAGGTAATTCCAGAGTTTGCTTTTCGTTTAGGATATAATTATAGTTCTGCTGTATTTAGAGATGAGGCTGTGAAATATATTCCTTCCAATTCTCTTATAACTGATACTGATTTTTCTAATAAGAGATCACAGAGTAATTATACATTAGGAATAGGATATAGAGGAAAAATGTTTTATGCAGATTTAGCTTATCAGTTGTCTACATATAAAGAGAACTTTTATCCATTTTATAATGAATTTGAGTTAACTCAAGGTGAGTGGACTATGGTAACTCCTCCGGCTACTAAAGTAACTAATACACGTAGTCAAGTACTATTAACCGTAGGTATGCGCTTCTAAACTAATTAAGAACAGTTTTCAATTTCAATAATAACTTTTGTGTGTGAAAAATCCCAGGAATGCTGAGTGTCTACGGCAGTTCCAGGGATTTTTATTTATGTTCGTTTTTACTTGTCTGCGTTATCTACGCAATGGAGTGTGTCCGTCAAAGATGACACGGTTGCGGGCGAACCTCATGACAATTGCATTTCCGGCACTTACTTCAACATCCTGATTTGCTACGATTTCTTGTTTTTCTCCCTCTATGGATACTTCTCCAATTACTTCTCCAGCTTTGATCGTTTCTTGCGGGATTAAGTTGGTTAATTCTCCGTCAGATACCTTTTTGATATTGATATCCTCGGCTTCCGCGCTCTTGTCCAACTCAACCTTTCCGTTAAAAAGATCTTGAATACCTCTGTTTCTCAAACGAAGTTTGATACTTGCTTTACCGTTATACGGTCTGCCGTCCTCGTCAAGTAAGATGACGGGTACAGTCATTCGTTTGAACTTTAAGGCTACATTTTTAGTTCCGCGAATGGCTTGAGCTATTCCGAATAGATGTTCTTTTCCTCCCTTTATACTGCGGTAACGTTTTCCCAATGCTCTGGTAGCAGCTTCGTCAGTCAATTCGGGGTAATGAGCATAGAATGTAACAGATTCAACGTCTGTGTCTATCTCGTCCCATGTCTGACTATCTACGCCTAGGGCAAACGGAAGATAGTCTTGATTGGAAACTGACATTGAGATTACATCTCCAGTTGAGAAGCTATTCTTTACGGGAAGCGATAAAGCGGCACTGTTACGAGTAAGCAAGTCAGTGATGCTTTGGTTGTCGATAGAAGTAGAGAAGTCGATAGCTTCTTTACTGGGGTCTTGCAGGTTGTCTTGTTGTTGACAACCAAACAGGCATGCTGCTGTTAGAAAAACTAGAAGGTTTTTTCTTTTCATTTGCAGGGTTGTTAATTAGTTAATAATAAAAAAGAGAAATCTAATATTCTATTTTATCCTCTTTGGCTGCCCAAGCCTCAAAGGCGGTAATAGCTTCATTGGGTAGTAAAATTTCGGAGGGAAGTTTTCTGTCTTCTGGTTTCAGTTCCAGTTCGTCGTAGATAAAAGAATCGTCAAAACCGATATTTTTGGCGTCGGTTTTGTTGTTACCGTAGTACATCTTGTCCAGTCGTGCCCAATAAATAGCACCCAAGCACATGGGACAAGGTTCGCAGGAGGTGTATATCTCATATCCGCTAAGATCAAATGTTCCCAGTTTGGCGGCTGCGGCACGTATTGCACTAACTTCGGCATGTGCAGTAGGATCACAAGACGTTGTGACGCGGTTTACACCGGTAGCGATAATCACTCCATCTTTGGTGGCGATAACAGCACCGAAAGGGCCTCCACCATTTTCGACATTTTCTTTTGAAAGCTCTATTGCTTTCCGCATTAGTTCTTCTTTAGTCATGGCAATAAAAAATATTGTTAGTTTTATCCTATTTACTTCTTTTCAGAAATAACATCTTTCTACAAAGATAGAAAAAACTAACAATATACCAAGGAACGATTTCCTTTAATTTTCTACCAGTACCAGCAGACGCCGAAAGAGAACGGATAAAGTTCGGGATCTTGAATACTGATAAAACGGTAGGAAATATCCGTTTAAAGCTTTCCGAGAATCTTGTCCATAACCCAGTTGGTCAGTGTGGCACTTTCACCGTCGCAGGAACAGATAGATTTACCTAATAGATGGTCTACCACCGCTTGGATAAGAGGCTGTTGTACATGTTCCGGGTTACCGATACAGATTTCTTCGCGTCCGCGTTCGGTATGCAGTCCGATAGGTTCGTAGGTGAAGACAGAAAAACAAATCATTCCTTTGTCTCCGATGATTTCTATACGATCCTCGCGGGCCGAGTCGTGCGCTACGAAACACCAGGAGCCGCTACCTACCAATCCGTTGTCGAACTGGAAGCAGGCACTTAAGGTATCTTCGGCGGGATAAAGTCCTCCGCGGTTGCTCTTGTAACCATTTGCTTCGAGAATGCAACCGAACATATCCTGCAATAAATCTATCTGATGCGGGGCAAGGTCGTAGAAGTAACCGCCTCCGGCAATGTCCGCTTGTACACGCCAGGGAAGATTTTCACGGTTATAGTCCAGGTCGCGTGGTGGCTGTGCGAACCGTATCTGTACATTGATAACGTTACCGATAGAACCGTTTTCTACAAGCTCTTTTACTTTTTGGAAGTACGGGAGATAACGTCGGTAGTAAGCAACGAAACAAGGAATGCCTGTTTCTTGCGAAATACGGTTGATACGGGTACACTCTTCGTATGTCTGTGCCATTGGCTTTTCAATGTATGCAGGCTTACCTGCTTTCATTGCCATAATAGCATAAGTAGCATGAGAAGAAGGAGGAGTGGCGATATATATAGCATTTACTTCCGGATCGTCTATCAGTTCCTGTGCGTCGTCATACCATTTCTTGATACCTCTTTCTTTGGCATAGGCTTTTGCCTTTGCACCGTCGCGACTCATTACAGCTACGACTTCCGAATGTTCTACTTTTTGGAAAGCAGGACCACTTTTCGTTTTGGTGACTTCGCCGCAACCGATGAATCCCCATTTAATTATCTTTTCACTCATAATTGTAATACCTATTGTGTCTGTTTTAACAAAGCCCAAAGATAAAACTATTTTTTGTCAAGAGCAACTTTATTGATTATAGTATTTTTTATAAATCTTTTGATATTCTGATTTCTTTTGGAACTTATCCAGCCACGTATTCAAACTATCGAGTAAAACGGGGGATTGCTTGCTGACTGCCCATGAGTAGAACTGTGTAAAGCTGATAGCCGTATTGATATCAATCTGCGACAAGGAATCCGCTACTGCCCGTGCAATGCTTTCGTCACAAACTGCATAGTCAATGTCTCCGTGTGCTACTAGTGAAATCAATTGTTCGGGGCCATATTTTTCTATTTCTTTTATGTAAATGGTGTCTCCGATTTCATTTCCTAAGTTCTGAATACGCAAGATAGAAGGCGAACCTTTTACGACATGAAGTGTCCGCCGGGCTAAATCCAGTTGGTTACGGATATAGAGTGAATCGTTTTCTCCATTCTCTTTGCGTTGAACCAGGACTTGTTTGTTGAGGACAATGGGAGAGGTGAGAAGCAGGGAATCTTTTAATTTGCTAGTCGCCAATATTCCATAAGCAATAACATCATAACGCCCTTCACTCAGTCCTTTCAGCCGTTCTTCGAAACTCATGACTGGGGTGATTTCTGCTTTCAGTCTTTTATCACGGGCAAAGGCCTGTATCAGTTCATAATGGAAGCCGGAGATAGTGTCACCGTCCACATAAAAACTGATTGAGTTGTATTCGGTAGCTACACGTAGTATTCCTTCTTTGGCAATGGCGGCATAATCACGCGGATGCCCTAAGGGTTTTTCTTGTTTTCCGCAATATCGGAAAGTGAAAATAAGTGCCAATATAATGATAACAGGCACTAAATATCTGAATAGTCTCAGTTTCGGGCGTGTCTCCATAAGCCATAAAGGTTTTGTTAATCATAGAAATTCCATGAAAGTCCGAATTTCAGGACGCGTGGATTGATAGGATAGTGAGGAGACAGAAAATAATCAGGTCTGCTTATTCCTTGGTTCACGTGATACATCATCACATAGAAACGTGTACGTTTCAGATGCAGGTTTGCATAGACATTCACAATCGGATAACCGCCTATCTCAACTTTGCCTTCTTCCGGTTGCAGGTAGAAATTTTGGATAGCCGGCATATAGGCGGGTGCATTGTATTTCGTGAAATATCGCACGTCGGCACCTAATTGCACGCTAAGCACTTTCTTTGCTAATTTAAACTGCATATAAAAGTTATGATACAAAGAAAGATCGGGCAAGGGTAGCACAGTCTGGTCACTGGATTTCTGCCAGGTTACTTCATTATCTAAATGGAAGATCCCGAGCTTGAAGTCCTGGTTGAGGCTTGCCGATAATACTTGAAGGCTTCCGCTTTTCTGTTCGGGCGTTGCCTGTTGGTTGAAATACGTATAGTTCTTGATGTTTTCTACTCCCGCTCTTAGCCGGGTTTTCCAGCGTGCAATACTTAGTTCCCCTTCGATACGTGTACGGAACTCCTTATCCATATCATTATCCCACATGAAATGTTTGGAATGGTAATGACGCATATAGAAAGGTGCAAGCTGGTTGCTGACCTCACCGCGGGCAATAAGGCTGACGGTATCTTTCCATAACGGGAAATTCAGGTCTATATCTCCTTTTACATTGAACTGTCCGATTGCTTTTCCTGCAAGTCCCACTTCACCGATTGCGTGATAGTGAAGAATATTCCCTTCCCGTTTGGATAACTCTCCTCCGACGAATATCTCGTTTTCATTGTATTTGTCGGGTAATGGTCCTCCGTCCTTATTCATCAGCGTATATTTACTGATTTTGTAAGAAGCGAATGCGGTCAATCCGGCTTTTGCATATTTGTTGAAACCTTCCAGTAAAGCGATGCCGATTGTATTCTTGATTCCTACATAAGTAGTACTGTCTCTTACGAACGCTTTATTGTCCTTATCAAAATATGTGTTCTGATAATATCCATCCGCTACTTCGTCATAAGAATTGAAGCCATGGCGTGCCCGTTCTACCTGAATGGTGTGTATAAAACTCGTCACCGGTACAAACTCCTGTTTGGCGGGAGTCGTGTCGTTTTCCGCCTGCGGAATGTCACGTTTGAATCCTAGATTATAACGTTGAGTCAGGAATACATAAAAGTCATGATTACGGTTGGTTGTTTCGCTCAATACAGTAGGAATGTTGGTTGATTCGTATTCCCTTCGTCCTTCGGCCATTTCCTCCGGAGCGGTGATATATCTGTCATCGGTGATACCTCCGTTTTCATTAGTCTTCAGATAGTTGTTACTGTATATTCCTTGCACCTGATATCTGTCTCCGATATAGCTGCCGAAAACTGCAGCGTTAAAGTATGCAGTATTCTGATTGTTGTAGTATCCCCGTCCGTATAAATAATCAATGTTGAAACCGAAGGCCAACTTCTTGTTTACGTTTACAGAGAAGTAGGATTTGAAACGTTCTTCTCCATTTACCTTATTACCGGCTTTATGATACGTCAGATTGGTATAGGGAACATTACTGTTCGTAAAATTAAATTCTGTGGGACGGACAAAGAAACTGGAAAAAGGTTCCATGAAAATGGTCGGCTCCGGATAACGGCGGTCAAAGAAGATGCGTGACATACGGGGCGACCCCATATTGGCGAGATAATTGTAATGTCCGGTGATTCCTTCCGTGAGATTCGTGTTCTGAAAGTGGTGATAGGCGGTGTCGGCAGGGATTATCGTCCGGTCACCCAGCTGGTTTTTGATCCGCCACATATATAAGGTAGGTGGTAATCCCTTTACTTCAACGTTTGCACTATCCAGTCTGTCCGGAATCATTGCAGGGTCTACCTGGTTACCGTATTGGTCATATCCGTTTTCGTCGATTTGTTGACGACCGGGATTAAACTGTGCATGGACAGTTGTCAGCCCTACAACGGAAAGTAATATATATAATAGTAAGATTCGTCTCATAATTGGAGGCAAAGATACTTACTTTAATTGATTTAATGATAATGGATAATTGAAAATTATGTTGCATACGTACTATACGTAGCTAATAATTATCAATTATCCATTGCACATTATCTGTTAATTAAACCTCACGGATTAATTCCATACCTTTCTTGATTGCTTCTTCGTTCATCGGAATCAAGTGGTGATGGCGTTCCGGAAGAGTTTTCTTCAATCCCTTGATTACATTTTCCAATGTCACAATCGGGCGGAGTTTTAATAAACCGCCAAGTACAATCATGTTGAATGCTTTGGCGTTGTTCATCTCGTTGGCTGCGTCCATGGCATCGATACGATATACCTTGATATCCTTGCGGGTAGGAGGGTTGATAATTCCGTAACCGTCATAAATCAGGATACCACCGGGCTTCACCTTATTTTCAAACTTTTCGAGTGAAGGCTGGTTCAGAATGATAGCAGTATCATATTTACTCAAAATGGGTGAAGAAACCTTGTCGTCGCTTACAATTACTGTAACGTTGGCTGTTCCACCGCGTTGTTCGGGACCGTATGCCGGCATCCAGCTTACTTCTTTGCCTTCCATTAGCCCCGAATAAGCCAGGATCTTACCCATAGACAATACGCCTTGTCCACCGAATCCTGCTATAATTATTTCTTCTTTCATTGTTCTGTTGACTTTTAGCGTTATTCTTTATCTTTTAAATCACCTAGCGGATAGAATGGGAACATATGTTCTTCCATCCATTTGTTAGCCTTCTCCGGAGTCATCTTCCAGCCTGAGCTACAAGTAGAAACGATTTCCACTAAGTTAGAACCTTTACCGCTCATTGAATTCTCGAATGCTTTACGGATCGCTTTCTTCGCCTTGCGAATCGCCGGTACGGATTGTACGGACTGGCGGGTTACGTAAGCTGTTCCTTCCAGTTGGGCAGCGATTTCGGTGATTTTCAGCGGATAACCGTGGAGCTCGACGTCACGTCCGTAAGGACAAGTGGAACTTTTCATTCCCACCAGTGTAGTCGGTGCCATTTGTCCGCCGGTCATACCGTAGATTGCATTGTTGATAAAGATAATCGTGATATTCTCGCCACGGTTCAATGCGTGGATCGTTTCGGCTGTACCGATACAAGCCAAGTCACCGTCACCCTGGTATGTGAAAACG
>UMFS01024126.1_pt1 | contig 11929 bp, 7 predicted proteins | sample 1965071 | NCBI WGS metagenome assembly UMFS01 (sample SAMEA4836052, study PRJEB28245) | human gut metagenome | biome: gut microbiome; material: fecal sample | place: Denmark | collected 2008
TCACCACCGAAGATCCACTGGGATTTCTTGGAGAGGAAGTCTTTCTGTGCAAGGATCTCGTTAGCCTTGTCACATCCGCAAGCCTCAAGAGCTGCAACGAGTTTCTCTGTAGCTGCACCATTTGTTGCGCCTACAGCATAAGTATCCAGCCATTCCTGACCAGCTGCCTTAACATCCTCGTTTGTTCCGTTAGCTACAAGGTCTTCGATCTTCTCTTTCAGACCGCCACGGATCGCACGCTGTGCAAGAAGCATACCATAACCGAACTCTGCGTTATCCTCGAACAGAGAGTTTGACCATGCAGGTCCCTGTCCCTTAGCGTTTGTTGTGTATGGTGTAGATGGTGAAGAGTTACCCCAGATAGAGGAACATCCTGTAGCATTTGCAATGTACATTCTGTCACCAAAGAGCTGTGTGATCAGCTTAGCGTATGGTGTCTCACCACAACCTGCACAAGCGCCGGAGAACTCAAGGAGCGGCTGTTTGAACTGGCTGCCTTTTACAGTTGTCTCTTTATATTTAGCGATAACGTCTTCCTTCTGAGGAAGTGTTACACCGTAATCGAAGAATTTCTGCTCTTCTGTGTTAGCTTCAAGCGGAGCCATCTCAAGAGCTTTGTTGCCTTTCTTTCCTGGGCAGACATTTGCGCAGGAACCACATCCTGTACAGTCAAGAGCGGATACAGTCATTGTGAATGTATAGTCTTTCATTCCTGTAAGTGGAAGTGTCTTGATTCCCTCTGGAGCGTTAGCTGTCTCATCTGCTGTCATAGCAACCGGACGGATTGCAGCATGCGGGCAGACATATGCACAGCGGTTACACTGGATACAGTTGTCCGGAACCCATACAGGAACGTTAACTGCGATACCACGTTTCTCATATGCAGCTGTTCCGGATGGTGTTGTACCATCTACATAATCCTTGAATGCAGATACCGGGAGGCTGTTACCTTCCTGAGCGTTGATCTTGCACTGGATGTTGTTTACGAAGTCCTGAGCTTCCTGAGCACCGTGGGATGCGTGAGACATGAAGAGTCCCTCGTCCTCAGCGTTCTTCCAGCTCTCCGGAACCTGAACCTCTACGATCTGTTTAGCACCAGCATCGATAGCTGCCCAGTTCTTCTTAACAACGTCATCACCCTTACGTCCGTAAGTAGCTTTAGCAGCAGCCTTCATAAGCTCGATAGCCTGCTCCTCAGGAATGATTCCTGTAAGCTTGAAGAATGCGGACTGAAGGATTGTGTTGATACGTGTTGGTCCCATGCCGGTCTCAATACCGATCTTAACACCATCGATGGTGTAGAATTTGATATTGTGGTTAGCGATGAAAGCTTTAACCTGTCCTGGAAGATGTTTCTCAAGTCCTTCCATATCCCAAGCACAGTTCAGAAGGAATGTACCTCCGTCAACAAGCTCCTGTACCATGTTATATTTGTTAACATAGGACGGATTATGACATGCAACGAAGTTTGCTTTGTGGATCAGGTATGTGGATTTGATCGGTTTCTTACCGAAACGAAGGTGAGACATTGTAACACCGCCGGACTTCTTGGAGTCATAATCGAAGTAAGCCTGCGCGTACATGTCTGTGTTATCACCGATGATCTTGATGGAGTTCTTGTTAGCACCTACAGTACCATCAGCTCCAAGTCCCCAGAACTTGCAGTTTGTTGTTCCCTCTGGTGTTGTAACAAGTGGTGCGCCTGTCTCAAGAGAAAGGTTTGTAACATCATCAACGATACCGATTGTGAATTTCTCTTTCTCAGTGTTCTCATATACTGCTACGATCTGTGCAGGTGTTGTATCTTTGGAACCAAGTCCGTAACGTCCTGTAAAGATCTTAACATCGCTGAACTTGCTGTCGCGAAGAGCTGCAACAACATCAAGATACAGAGGCTCGCCAAGAGCTCCTGGCTCTTTTGTTCTGTCAAGAACAGAGATCTGCTTAACTGTATCCGGGATTGCATCGATAAGAGCCTGTGCACAGAATGGTCTGTAAAGACGAACTTTAACAACACCGACTTTCTTGCCAGCTGCCATAAGGTAATCGATGGTCTCCTCGATGGTATCGTTTACGGAACCCATAGCTACGATGATGTGCTCAGCGTCAGCAGCTCCGTAGTAGTTGAACAGTTTGTAGTCTGTTCCGATCTTCTCGTTAACTTTGTCCATGTACTCCTGAACAACTGCCGGAAGAGCGTCATAATATGGATTACATGCCTCTCTTGCCTGGAAGAAGATATCCGGGTTCTGAGCGGAACCTCTCTGACATGGATGGTTCGGGTTCAGAGCACGGTTACGGAACTCTGCGATTGCGTCCATATCTGCCATATCTTTCAGATCTTCATAGTCCCATGTCTCGATCTTCTGAATCTCATGAGATGTACGGAATCCGTCGAAGAAGTTGATGAATGGAACTTTTCCTTTGATTGCTGCAAGATGAGCAACCGGTGTAAGGTCCATAACCTCCTGTACAGAAGACTCACAAAGCATTGCACATCCAGTCTGACGACAGGCCATAACGTCGGAATGGTCACCGAAAATACAAAGTGCGTGGGAAGCAAGTGCACGGGCAGATACGTTGATAACTCCCGGAAGCTGCTCACCAGCGATCTTGTAAAGGTTCGGGATCATAAGCAGAAGACCCTGGGAAGCTGTGTAAGTTGTAGTCAGGGCACCTGCTGCCAGAGAACCGTGAACGGCACCTGCTGCACCTGCCTCAGACTGCATCTCTGTAACCTGTACTTCCTGTCCAAAGATGTTCTTTCTTCCCTGAGTTGCCCACTCGTCTGTAGCCTCAGCCATTACAGATGAAGGGGTAATCGGGTAAATAGCAGCTACATCAGAAAAAGCGTATGATGCATGAGCGGCTGCATGGTTACCATCCATGGTTTTCATCTTTCTTGCCATTGTTTTTTCCTCCTTAAAGGTTTGTTAAAAAATATATTATTTAGGCTTATGAAGGCCTAAAATTCCATTGGTTATTATATCATAGATTCCCAGTTATGTCCATTTTCTTTCATTGTTTTTTGTATATTATCCTGTACAAACGCCGTTATCTTTTTCACAAATAAAAAAGAGCTGTTCGGAATTTTCCCTCTCCAAACTGCTCTCCTTATCATCTCATACGCTTATCCCAACTCACATCCGGGAATCACTTCTCCTCTTTTCCGAAAAGATCCTTCATGGATTTCCGACGGAGCATTGTCCACAGCTGATCCTGGATCTCCTGAAGCTCATCATGTGCATGGCAGGGAACTCCGTCCTGTCCGTTCCTTGGACACTGATATGTGCCGTTCAGGCACTCAATGATGGACATATCCGGATCGATCGCACTGTATATCTCATATAATGACAGTTCTTCCGGATCTCTCTTCAGCGCGTAACCGCCATGAACTCCGCGGTATCCTTCCACGAGCCCTGCATTCTGAAGCTTCTTCAGTATCTTGTATGCAAAGGGTGCTGTGATCGATTCCCTCTCACAGATCTCGCTGACGCTCAAACGCGGCTCCCACATCAATGCGCGGATAACCCGCATCGCATAATCGCTTTCTCTGGTGATAAACATTTTTAACCTCTCTTCTGTTCAACTAAGCTGCTGATTTATGATAGTTTCCGCATTCCATCCGATCTGCCACGTTCCTGGGTGTTTCTGATGTGCCAGAGAGCCGGATATCCATATCCCCGGAATACTTCATTACCACATACGACAGTATAACCCATTTTTTTATATAATAAAAGGTTATTATTTTCCTGTGATTCATAGTAATCCCCTGTTTTTCCTTTATTTAGCCGAAAAAAGGAAAATACAGCTTGCAAATTTTTCAGTTTACGGTACAATAGGAAACGATTGTAATGCTTTCGTATGTAATTGAAACGATATTTATTTAATGAAAAAAGAGGTATGATATGATTTCAGCAAATAACATCACACTGCGCGTTGGAAAAAAAGCGCTGTTTGAAGACGTTAACATCAAATTTACAGAGGGTAACTGTTATGGATTGATCGGCGCCAACGGCGCAGGAAAATCTACATTCCTCAAAATCCTTTCCGGTCAGCTTGAGCCTACCAAGGGCGACATTGTGATCACCCCCGGTCAGAGACTTTCTTTCCTACAGCAGGATCACTTCAAATATGATGCTTATCCGGTTCTGGATACTGTCATCATGGGTAATGAAAGACTCTATCAGATCATGAAAGAGAAAGAAGCCATTTACGCAAAGGAAGATTTCACAGACGAAGATGGCATCCGTGCCAGTGAGCTTGAGGGTGAGTTTGCAGAAATGAACGGATGGGAAGCAGAGTCCGATGCTGCTACTCTTCTCAACGGTCTCGGCGTCGACACCGAGTTCCACTATACACAGATGGCAGACCTTACCGGTAGTATGAAGGTCAAGGTTCTTCTTGCACAGGCTCTTTTCGGAAATCCTGATATCCTTCTTCTTGATGAGCCGACCAACCACCTGGATCTTCCTGCTATCGAATGGCTGGAGGAGTTCCTGATCAATTTTGACAATACAGTTATCGTAGTATCCCATGACCGTTATTTCCTGAACAAGGTCTGCACACATACTGCTGATATCGATTATGGCAAGATCCAGCTTTATGCCGGAAACTACGACTTCTGGTTTGAATCCAGCCAGCTTCTGATCAAGCAGATGAAAGAGGCCAACAAAAAGAAAGAGGAGAAGATCAAAGAGCTCCAGGAGTTCATCTCCCGTTTCAGCGCCAATGCTTCCAAATCCAAGCAGGCGACTTCCAGAAAACGTGCCCTGGAAAAGATCCAGCTGGATGACATGCGTCCTTCCAGCCGTAAATATCCATACATCGACTTCCGCCCGAACCGTGAGATCGGAAACGAGGTCCTCATGGTGGAAAATCTGTCCAAGACCATTGATGGAGTAAAGGTTCTGGACAACATTTCCTTCACTCTTGGTCGTGAAGATAAGGTTGCCTTTGTGGGCGCCAACGAGCAGGCCATCACAACCTTCTTCAAGATCCTTACAGGTGAAATGGAGCCGGATGAAGGAAATTACAAATGGGGCGTTACCACTTCCCAGGCATATTTCCCGAAGGATAACACACAGGAATTCGATAACGACCTTACTATCACCGACTGGCTGACACAGTACTCCGAGATCAAGGACGCAACCTACGTCCGTGGATTCCTTGGCCGTATGCTTTTCCCTGGTGAGGATGGTGTAAAACGTGTCCGTGTTCTTTCCGGTGGTGAAAAGGTTCGCTGTCTTCTTTCCAAGATGATGATCTCAGGTGCCAATATCCTGATCCTGGATGAGCCAACCAACCATCTGGATATGGAGTCTATCACAGCACTGAACAACGGACTGATCAAATTCCCGGGAGTGATCCTTTTCACCTCACACGATCACCAGTTTGTACAGACAACTGCAAACCGCATCATGGAGATCCTTCCTAACGGCAAGCTGGTAGACAAGATCACCACTTACGACGAGTATCTTGCCAGCGACGAAATGGCCAAGAAGCGTCACGTATTCCAGGTTAACGAAGAGGACGCACAGGATAACTAAATCCCATGCTTCTGTAACAAAAAATCTCCCCTGCTTCCGCCTTTACAGGCAGTCAGGGGAGTTTTTTTATCTGTTTTATATGCGCTTACTCCATGGTGATCGGAGCAAGCTTGCCCTGTGTTACATCCAGAAGATCTTTAAGCGGTACCTTCAGGGTAAGGCCTACTCTTCCACCACTTACATAGATCTCATCAAAGTTTTCGGCAGACTGGTCAAACACCACCGGATAATTTTTTTTCATTCCAAGAGGGCTGCAGCCTCCGCGGATATAGCCCGTGATCTTTGTAAGATCCTTTACATGGATCATATCTACTGTTTTTTCGCCTACAGACTTTGCGGCTGCCTTACGGTCCACCTCTTTCTCGATCGGAACTACAAACACATAGTAGCCGCCGCTTTTCCCTTCCATGACCAGGGTCTTAAAGGACTGATCATGAGGGGCTCCTGTGATGTCTGCACAGTGGATCCCATCTATGAACTCTCCACAGTCATATGCGATTGCTTCATATTTTACTTTTTTTCGATCCAGCATTCTCATCGCGTTTGTTTTGGCTTCTTTTCCCATTTCTGTCACTCCTCGGATTTTTCTCAGTTGTCTTTCCACTCATCAAGCTCATCCAGGTCCTCATCATTCATCAGATCCGGATCATCCCTGTAATTTCCATATTCTTCCTGCTCATCAAAATCCGCCATATTTTCAATATCCATCCGACGTCTTTTCTGCTGCAGTTTTTCAAAATCTTCATAGCTGTCCCTGTTTTCCGACTCATCAAAGCGATCATATTCTTCATAGCCTTCATGATCCTCCGGATCTGCATAGCGGGATCTGCTTCCCGTTCCTGCATTCCTTCGTTCCCTGGTGCTGCTGCTCTGGCTGTATCTGCGGCCTCTTCTGTCATCCGAAGCATAATTTCTGTCGGAGGTTCTGTTTCTGCCGGATGTTCCGGAAGTGCTTCTTCTTTCAGTGGAACTGCCTTTGCTGTTTCTTTCGCTTCCGGATCTTTTTCGGCTGTCTGCATAATTTCTTTCTCGTCTGTCAGAGTTGCGTCCTTCTCTGTCAGATGGTCTGCGGGAACGTCTTTCACCCCGGCTTTCCCGGTCATCGTTTGCCCGGTTTTCGTATGTATATCTGTGATCGTCCCTGTTACGGTCAGAGGTGTATTCACGACTGTTTCCTCTACGGTCCCTTCCTGCCGGCTTCCTGGTCTCCTCCGGCAGAGTTCCATCGTCGTCATCCTCTTCTTCGTCATCTTCCTCATCGTATCGGTCTTTGTTGATGGCGAACTGGATCAGCATACCAAGGATCGCAATTCCCGCTGCCATACCGACGCCATATGGAAACTGCGCCAGCCCTGCGATCTTTGCAATGGATAATCCTGCCAGAACACCACCCAGTATACTGGTTCCGACAATGATCACTCCTTTCGCATAACGCATAGCAAGTACTCCCAGTCCCACGCCGATAAGGATGCACAGGAAAAAAGAAAAAGAACTGGTCGGATGGACCAGATAGATACTCAATGTTATTCCGATACCAAATCCCAGTACAAAGATTCCTGCCCTGTAGATCAGAAACGAAACAACAGCCAGTACGATCCCCAGTCCCGCCATGGCACCTGCGATCACCATTTTATCCTGAACACCGGACATATAGGTTACACCAAAGCCGGCGCCTGCTCCGATGATAAATCCAAAGATCATCATCCAGAACCGGAGGATACGATATCCCAGGATACAGTTCAAAAGCCCGAAAACGCAGAGCACTCCATATACGATCACCATCAGCTGGCTGATCTGTTCCATACCTCCTGCTCTCTGCAGTATGTCAAATCCTCTTGACAACATATCCATATTCATAACTTACTCCTCTCTTTCCAAAACCTCCGGAAATCTTCCCGAAGATGTTTCAGAAAATAAAATATATGGTATAAAAATTATCCATCACTCCATAATGATACTCCACCTGACCAAGTCCGTGAAGTTTCATATAATACTGTGCCACATTCTGTACCACGCCATCATCCAGCAGTTCCTGACAGGCTTCGGAAAAAGCTTCCTGACTGCCAAACTTGAAACGCACTACAGCCGCACCATTATCCAGTCTCATCTTACAATAATCATATATGTCCTGCCAGCTGTAATCTTCAAAGTACCCCTGGTTCAGCACATAAAAATCCAGATCCTTCGCAGTACATGCCGGAACTGTCAGTTCTTCCGATGGTGTATAGGTTTTTTCATATTCTTCCGGGAAAGGGCAGAGATAATCGTAAATGATCGTCTTATGTTCTTCCAGCTGTGCGGCATCTCCATTTAAAAAATCCGGCTGATCCCCATTGGTAGCATCTACATAATAATACTCCTGGCCTATTTTTACAATATCCCATGCATGACCCTCTGTACTTCCTTTTGTGCTTCCGTCCACATAAATACAGGGAATATCCAGCCTTTCCAGAAGATACTGGACAGCTCCTGCATATCCGGCACAGACTGCAGATTTTTTCCAGAAAACACCTGCTATGCTCTGATCATCCTCCCCAGTCTGATACTGGGTATGGTCAATAACATACGTATAAACAATGCGTACCTTCTCGTAATCACCGGCATCCTCCGGGATCAGGGCTCTGACCTCCTGAAAGCTCTGCTCCATCGCCGTCTGTATCTCATCGATCTCGCCGTCTGTATAAGTATAGCCCGGAGTAAAAACGCAGTAATCACTGTCTGAATACGTAGTTTTGTAGATTTTTTCACGATTGTGGACCCAGAATATCTCCGGGTGGTCTTTCAATACTGCATGATAGCTTCTGTCAATACTGTCATCATCGGAGATCGTCAGATAAAACTCCTTTTCCCGGGCACGGATTCCTTTCAGCAGCTCCCGATATACTCTCTGCTCTTCTTCCGTAAGCTGTTTGAAATAATATTCCTGATGCCCTTCTTCGCTCTGGGCAACCTCCATCTGACGCAGTTCCTCTACTTCCTTTGGTTCGCCTGAAATAATGCTCTTTGCTATGGAGCGGATCTGACCCAGTGCCCCTGCCGAAGTGCTAAAGGGCTGAAGGATCACTGCAGCTGTAAGCACTGCGGCTGCCATGGGGCAGAAATTTCTTTTTTTCATAATATCATGTCCTATGTCTGAAGCAGCGATTGTAAGAAAGGGCAGCCTCCCGTGGGAGACTGCCCTTATCTTCAATCGCTGTCCCTTAGTTTTCCATTTCCAGTGTTTCTACATCATCATCAAATGTATCCACTGCATCGTCCATGGTCTCCTGATCCAGAGTCAGCGTCTCAACTTCATCTTCTTCCTCATCCTCCTGCAAAGCCTTATTCTTAAAATCTGCAAGAAGGTCACTGGAAACAGTATCACCGGATGCCAGTGCATCCTTCAGTGCATCAGATCTAACCACATCCGTGAGGAGCTTTTCTGCACTCTCCTCTGTCAGAACATCATTCTCTGTAGCTGTGGTCTCATTTTCCTCCGCTGTTGTATCCTGATAGAAGGATGGCTTTCTGATATAACGGAAGCTTGCACTGTATGCCTCACCAACCGTTACACCATTCTTGCTTGAGGAACAATGTACTGCGATCCAGTCGCCGGAATCCGTCTTTCCGCACAGGATACCAACGTGGTTGTTGCTTCCTGCTTCCGGTCCTCTCTGGAATACCAGATCTCCTGGCTGTGCATCTGCTTCGCTGACAACACCGGCCTTCTCCCACTGGTCAGAGGTTCCGTCTCCAACTGCTGCCTGCATTCCCTGATCCTTATATCCATTGATCACTGCCCAGGTAACAAAGCCGCTGCAGTCCAGACCATATGCACGGAGCGTACCGGAGCTTCTGCTGCCGTCTGCAGATACCTTCTCAACGGAGCCCCAGCTTGGATCTTCTCCGATCACCGTAGATTTACCGCCCCAGAAATATCCGACCTTACCAACCAGTGAATACGCTGCGGTGATAACATCTACACGATCCTCAGAAACATTGTCTCCCACGCTTTCACGGACAAAGCCTTTGGATGCGGTAACTACCGCACAGAGAAGCTTACAGTCTGTTTCCACATATTTCTTAAGGACGCTTCTGTCTTTCTTTGCAATATTGTTCTTCTTGATGTAGTAGTTGATCTTGCGATTTCCGTAGGATATCTTGGTAATATCCTGCTTGTCCCTGACGATGGGGTTCATCTCCGCAAAGATCCTTGCCAGATCATCCTTGCAGGATGCATCCAATGTAAATGACGTTGCTCCTGCTTTGCTCTTTTCGTAAATATAAACAGCAAGGATATCCTGCCAGTTTCTTACCAGAAGTGTATTCTCCGTATCGGTAAGCTTGTTCTTCTCTTTATATTCTCTTTCGATCTCTTCCATTACAGAAGCAAAATCATCAGAGAAGGACAGATGATAATTGCTCTTAAGACTATCCAGATAAAAATCCTTGCCCGCATGGAGATTGGATACCATATTTGTCACATAAACAGGATCTCCGATCTGTGTTGCTGTGGCGTTATTTCCATCTGTGATCTCTGTATTCTTGTTATCTTCCGTGCTGCTATCATCTTTTTTGTTATCTTTTTTGTTGCCTTTTTTGTTATCACTGTCGTTCTTGTCGACAGCTGCAAGCTTGGCTTCTGCCTCAGTCAGGATCTTATAATTCGTAACCTTGGCCTTTTCTGTATTAGACAGTGCCTCATAAGCTGCACGTACGCTATTTATCTCCGCTTTATCTGCTGCTGTGATCGTTCTACCTGCCAGTGCTTTGATCTTCCGGATCACCGCCTGTACCTTTGCAGAGTCATCCCTGGCCGGTGTTGCCGTCGGTACAGGTGTTGCGGTTGGCTCCGGCGTTGCCGTTGGTGCAGGTGTCGCTGTCGGTTCCGGTGTTGCCGTTGGTGCAGGTGTCGCTGTCGGCTCCGGTGTTCCCGTCGGCGCAGGTGTTGCAGTTGGCTCCGGTGTTTCCGTCGGCGCAGGTGTCGGTGTATCTGTTGGCTCCGGCGCTGTAGTTGGTTCCGGGTCAGGTGCAGCAGTTATTTCCGGTTCCGGTGCAGCTGTCGGCACCGGTTCTGCCGGAACTTCTGGTTCCGGTTCACTTACCTCACTCCCGTCTCCTGAAACACCTTCCTCAGCAACAACATTATCTGCTTCCTCGGCGGCTTTTACTCCGGTTGGAATTGCCAGTACCATAGCTGATAACATCGTGATGCAAAAAAACTTATTCAGGTACTTGTTCTTCATATTTATTAAGATGCTCCCTTCTTTCCTTGAACATCCCTTTACTTCCCCTATAATAAAGGTCTGCCTTAAACCGTTTGATAACTTAAAGTTTAATTCAATTTATTTTAGCATACGAAAATCGTGAAATCAACTGTTCTGGTAGGATATCTCCTTCAATTCATCTATTTTTCACTTTTTATTCACATTTTTGTAAGATTTTTTAGAGTTTACCATAACGTAAAAAAGCCACAGTGCTCTCACACACTGCGGCTTTTTATATACTGTCAGACAGTCACTGCCGGCTGTCCGCCCATATGAAACTGTTTTCTGACACAGAGCTGAAAAATTCCCTGTACAACCTGATAGCACACCCGAAGGATAAAACGGATGTCATCGGCAATGCACCGCGGGCTTTCCAGATAATATGCATGACGCTCACGGATATATTCCACAAGTTCCTCAAAGCTTTCAAACTGCTTCGCTTCTTCCAGCTGGCTGTCTGCTGCGCCACTGAGGATACATTCTCTCAGGCGGTTCTTCAGCTCAGCTTCATAAGAATTATGTGCTGCAAGATTTCCTTTGTATGTTTTGTTATGAGGAAAAGTAAAATAATCAGCCATATAATGCATGACCTCACCGAATCTTCTCCAGTATACTCTGGCATTCTCTTCCTCCGGGTTCTTCTCGACAAGCGCCCTCATCTTATTCTGGAGGTGATCGAATGTTCCGAAAAACTCATGTCTGGTGGTGAGAAACGATGGTTTCAGATCAGGCATGATATTGCCCAGGCAAAACGCTTTTCTGTGCTGCTGGAGACTGTACACCTCAGACATCTGGTCAGCCAGGTATCTGCCTAACAGTATATGTGATTTTTTACGCAATTTTTTCCCTCTTCCTTCTTTCCTGATCCAGATCCTGACCGGTCAACAGTAATTTGGTTCCGCCCGGTCCTCTTCTGGGATCCATAAATCATCCGTTTACCGGAACCAACTTTACTATAGCACTGTTTTTTCAAATAATCAAATAAAGATTATGTAAATTTTAATCCAGATCAAAAAGCTGCCGCTGCTTCAGATCAATAGATGCCCAGACGGTACTTGTCTTCGGTTCTCCGTAAAGATAAACCGTGCTGGAAACCAAGCAGCATATATAATTCACTTTTTGTTCCAATCCCTC
>UMFS01037352.1_pt1 | contig 11909 bp, 8 predicted proteins | sample 1965071 | NCBI WGS metagenome assembly UMFS01 (sample SAMEA4836052, study PRJEB28245) | human gut metagenome | biome: gut microbiome; material: fecal sample | place: Denmark | collected 2008
AGGTGCGAAGCCCTGTTTAGGTGTGGGAAGTTTTAGTTATTTAAGTTTTGCAGATGTAAAACAGGATTGTTATGGAGATACAGTGCAGAAAATCCGACATATTATTGGTGACACTTACCGCCAGCACCGCTATCTTCTGGATGCATTATGTTTTACAGAAGCAGAAAAACATCAGTTTACAAAAGTGATGAATTGTGAGATGGATGATGTGACAGCTCAGGATGCTTTGAAAAATTTATCTTACTATTTGCATCATTACTGGAAAAAGCGCAGTATCTTTCTGCTTGACGAGTATGATACGCCTATGCAGGAGGCGTATGTGCATGGATATTGGAATGAATTTATTAATTTTATCCGCGGCTTATTTAATTCTGCTTTAAAAACGAATCCATATCTGGAACGTGCTGTTATGACGGGAATTACCCGGGTATCTAAGGAATCTGTATTTTCAGATCTGAATAATCTGAAAGTCATAACGATCACTTCAGAAGAGTATGCGGATTGTTTTGGTTTTACGGAAGAGGAGGTATTTGCAGCTCTGGAACAGACTGGGCTGGAGAATAAAAAGACAGATGTAAAAGAATGGTATGATGGCTTTATCTTTGGAAGTCTGCATGATATTTACAATCCATGGTCAATCACCAATTATCTGGATACCAGAAAGCTGCAGCCGTTCTGGGCGTCAACAAGTTCTAACAGTCTGGTAAGCCGTCTGATCCAGACTGCTTCCGGGGAGATTAAGGAAAAGATGGAAGAACTTTTGCAAGGACGACAGATCGTGGTCACATTTGATGAACAGATCGTATTTGATCAGCTTGGAAGGAATGAGAATGCAATCTGGAGTCTGCTTTTAGCCAGTGGGTATTTAAAGGCGGAACAGGTAGAATATCGTGGCCTGATCCGGGAACCATGGTATCATTTGAGTATCACAAATCTGGAAACGGCCAGTATGTTTTCAGGCATGTTTAAGGGCTGGTTTGGCATGACACAGACCAGCTATAATCGATTTGTAAAAGCGTTGTTCCAGGGCGATGTGGATGCTATGAATTACTATATGAATGATGTGTCCGTTGCAACATTCAGCTTTTTTGATACAGGAAAAGAAGGAGGTAAGCATAGCGAGCCAGAACGTTTTTATCATGGTTTTGTTCTGGGATTTCTTGCAGACCAGGCAGAACAGTATGAAATCCGGTCTAATCGTGAAAGCGGGGTTGGACGATACGATGTAATGATGATCCAAAAGAACCAGAAGAATGCAGATAGTTTGGCTTTTATTCTGGAGTTTAAAGTGAGAAATCCGGGAAAAGAAAAATCTTTGGAGAAAACTGTACAGACGGCATTAGAGCAGATAGAAACAAAGCAGTATGATGGGGAATTACTTGCAAGAGGAATAGAAAAAGAGCGGATCCGGCATTATGGATTTGCATTTGATGGAAAACAGATACTGATCGGATGATGGTCAGTATCTGTTTTTGTATTTTTGGGATTGGTTCGGATATTTATGTGAATATTATGGGTGTTTTTGAATGAAACCGCATCTGGGGCATTTTCGGATGATATTGAAATGTTTGAAGAATATGATTTGAAGAACAGAGAGATAACAGCAGGAAACGGAGCGAATCTGCCGGATACCGAAACAGGGGATGCACTTTTTCTCTGGAAGAATTCGACAAACCAGTTTTATGATTCTGGAAAGCCAGAGGATAATAACGGTAAGTAAGATCGGATGCCCGTTCATTACAAGTGGTAAGGATACAGCACACTATTACATTAAGGAGCTGCCAAAATTAGAGGGTTATGAGTTATCTGTAAATGGAAAGGATTCTGTTTCTCCACGAAAGAAGCAAATGATAAGGAGTATCGGTGGACATAACGGTGTTATGCAGACTTGCTTCTGACCTCTACAAAAAACATAGCAGTTTCAATATTCATTGAAAAGTGGCAGAATAATAGTTGCTTGCGGTAAAACAGCAGGCGACTTTTATTTTGTCGTAAAGCTTCCGAAAAGATTAAAATCCAACTGGTTACCGTGAACCAGTGTAGGAAGCTCAAGCGTGCAAAAACGATAAAAAGCTTCTGCAGCAGGAGAAAGAAGTCTATTTTGAGATTTGCAAAGGCACAGGCGTCTGAAATGGCTGGGAGACATACCAACGGTACGTAATCTATACCCTCTTTTGGTCTGAATTGAAAGTTCAGGCAGAACCGTGACGCCCAGACCCTGCGCAACTGCGGCCAGCGCGGAGTATGAGTCATCTGTCACAAGAGGTGCGGAATTGAATACGCCAAGCTGCTTTAGTTCTTCTGTGATACCATACTCATCGCTGTCTGACACGGAGATAAATTTGAATTTGGAAAAATCTCGAATAGGAAAGGTACCGTTATCATAATCCCTACAATCAGGAGGCAAAACGACAAGCAGCGGGTCATCTTTAACGAAGAAATACTCGTCCCTGATTTCTTTCTTATATGTGATGATTGCCAAATCGATCCTGCGTTCCGATAAGTCCTGTATTTGATGAACGCCATCAACAAAACGAAACGAAACATTTGGATGGATGGTATGAAATTTCTTAATAATTGGAAGGAAATATAGCATTTTGACGCTGGCTACTCCACCTAAGACAACTTCGCCGCATAACAGGTTTTTAATCTGATCAACATGCTCACAAAGACGCCGATTGACTTCCACTACAGAAATGATTTCAGGAAAGACTTCCTCGCCGCATTTTGTTAAGCTAACGCCGTTTCTTGTTCGATCGACCAATTGAAGGTCAAATTGCTTTTCAACCATTTTAAGTATATAGCTAACGGCTGATTGGGTATAGCCAGTTTCAGCAGCTGCAGCACTGACGCTTCCTGTCTCGATGACCTTTATAAAAACTTCGTATTGATTAATGTCCATAAGACCCTCCAGCAACAATTTGAATGGTAGCTATTAAATTCTTTGATTTCACAAGTATGTATTCAAGTTGTATAATTACAATAAGATTACAGAAAAATAAAGTAAAAAGCAATTATTATTATACATTATTATACTTCATACGCGAGTGTGTGTCAATTGAGTTACAAAATATGTGTTGAAAGAGAAATTGATATAAAAAATATAGATTTGTACCGTCCATGATGTATGCCGATATGGTGCTGGCGCAACAAGGGGAATGCTGGTTGCAATGCTACCGCCAAAGATTGTGTATCGATTGTTTCGGTGCAAAGTCATTCAAGAAATTTTCACGTATGGTATAAAAGTGTAGTGCAAATAACAAGGAAGGAAGGATTTACAGTTATGAAAAGTGAACATGCAAGGGATATGTTACGGGAAATTGCAGAAGAGGCAGAAATCTTCGCTCAGATTCTGAAAAACAAAGAACAGTACATAAAAGACTTTGTAGAGCTTTATAAGACTCATTCGTTCAAGAGGATTTATATTGTAGGAAACGGGTCGCCCGGATATGCTTCGATTGCGCTGAAATACGCTGCAAATAAGCTGCTGCAAGTGGATGCAACCTATTCAACTCCGGGACTTTTTTTGCATCATGAGGGCTTTGACCCATCGGGTATTTATAAGTCAGAGGATATGCTGCTGATTTGTCCAGCTGAGTCCGGAAGGACAAAGGGACCAGTGCTGATTGCAAGAGAAGCCAAGAAGAAAGGAATCTCGGTTGCGTGCTGTACGTTGGAACCGGAGGGAGTGTTGGCACAGACTTCGGATGTTGTGATTTTCAAGCCATCACGCCGCGAGTTTGGTCTGCCTTCTACAAAAGGGCATTCAACCGGTATTTTTCTGTTTTTACTGGCATTCATTGAAGCAGCGTATCAAACTGGCAAGCTGACAGTGGAAGAATATGAAAGCTATATGGCAGGAATGGAGCATTTGCCAGCAGCAGTGGACGATGCTTACGAAAAAACACTGGCTTGGTTTGATCGTTATATGGATGTAGCAATGGGCGCTGGAAGATTTCATTTAATCGGTTATGGTGCCAACTTTTCAACGGTCAATGAGATTGTGCTGAAATTTGTTGAGTCGCACCGTAAGCCCAGCATTGCGGTAGAACTTGAGGAGTTTATGCACGGACATATTCGCTCCATTACAAACGATGAAATTATTGTCTTTATTTGTGCTGAAGAGGGCGTAGAGAAGCAAAGAATGCTTCAACTGTACGATTTGCTGACAAAGGAAAATGTAGGGGCCGCTCGCATTTTGATTCACAGTGCCAAAGATCCTTTTACCGTTCCGATGGAAATTGCCTTTGATGCTTCAAACGTGGAATTTGTGAATGTACTGGAGTATCTTGTGCCACTACAGATTCTTACATATGAAATCTCAGATCACCTTGGACTGGATATGTCCAAAAGTGTTGGAATGGCGCTGAAAAAAGCCATGCAGCCGAGCTTTGGTGTACCTTTGACGCAAGAAGAATCGACGAAAGAAGGATAAACGTTGCTGAAAGATTTCTGTTTCTGGAGAAAAATAAAGTAGATTGTCTGGAGGGAAACATGTGAAAACACAATGCTATATTTCAGTGGATATTGGCGGCTCAAAAATCGCGACGGGACTCGTGACAGCTACGGGAGAAATTTATGCTGTTGAAAAACACGTTTGGCAAAGTTATGAATCAAAGCAGGTTTTGCGCAAGATTATAAAGAGCATACATACATTGATTGAAAAAAATAGTCAGGATAAGGATTTTTTGGCAATCGGCGTTAATATACCTGGGTTTGCGGATCCAAAGGAAGGCATTTGGATTAGTGCAACATTCATGGGAATCTATCAGGTGCCAATTAGAACTATTTTGGAAACAGAATTTTCTTTGCCGGTATTTATTGAAAAGGATACAAATTCATGTTGCTTGGCTGAAAAAATATTCGGTGCGTGTAAGTACCTGGATGACTATCTATATATGACAGTTAGTAATGGTATTGGCGGTGCTATGTTTCTAAATGGAGAACTTTACTATGGTGCACATGGTTTTGCGGGAGAATATGGGATGTGTGTCGTAGAAGAGGATGGCAGACCGCTGAAAAACCACACCATGAAAGGCTGCTTGGAGGCATATGCTTCTGGACGGGGACTTGTTGAGACATATTTGAATCTTGCATCAGAAGATGCTGGAAAATTACCGGAAATTAATGGACAGACACTGTTAAACATTGCAGACCAGGGAGATTTCATAGCAAAGCAGACCTTTATGCAGGAAGGATACTATCTTTCAAAGGTAATCGCATCAGCCTGCAACATGATGGATCCCCAAAAAGTTATCATCGGAGGAGGACTGTCTCTTGCATATAGAGCATATGAGGCGGCTTTGGAAGATGGACTGAACCACTTTCATTACAAGCAAGAACGCTGGAAAGAGCTTTTTTCTATAGAGCCAACGCCACTTGGTTATAACGGTGGGTTATTTGGAGCTGCAACAGTTGCAATACTGGGTCTGCAAAGGGACATTCATACCAAATGGGGTTATCGCGGGTAAAAATGAAGAAAAAAGAACTGTAGATGTAGGAGAAACCAGTGTATCGATTGGTGTGATTACAGAACGTGCAGGGATTTTGGAGGTGATCAAGTATCCGCAGATATATACGAACAGCGGTATTTGGCTGGTACAGTTGATTGAAGATTTTTTACTGTGACCAATCATTATAAAAATGCGCAAGAGGTATTTGAAGCCTGCCGCAAACAGGAATCAGATGCAATCACAGAAACAGCATTGTATGTGTTATCAGCATCTGTAATCAATATCAGCCATTTTTAAATCCTGAAATATTTGTTTTTACTGGTGGGGTAGCATCTAACAGTTGGTTTTTTGAACGGTTAAAAAATAAAGTATCCGAATTATCGGAATTATTAAAAGAAAAAGAGGTTTCGAAGATGATGATATCAGACTTCGCTGGAAAAGGGAATGGCTCTTATGGTCCGGCGGGAGTTGCTTTTTGCAGAATCTAATGGTTCTTCATCTGGTGGTGCAGCACAGGCTGATGTAGGCGGTACTACATCAGACGGAAAGTATGATCTGGTATTCTGGGTATATTCAGATGCAGTTTTAAATGACCAGGGAAAATTATTGAATCAGTGGGTAAAAGAATACTGCGAAGAAAACCCGAAGGTCAATTCCATTACATTGGTTGGTAAAAATGATGCCGATCTTCTGACAGGCCTTATGGCTGGAGTAGGACTTCCTGACATGTTCTTTGCCAGTGCTCGAAATATGCGTCAGTATAAGGAAGTCATCGATATTCTTGATTTGACACCAGTTTTTGATTCAGAAGAAGGATATAAGGATGGATTTTATGATACAGCGATTGATGCGGTGTCACAGGATGGTGGAATGTGAGCAATTCCATTTATTAGCTATGTTCCGATTATATTCAGAAATACAGATGTTCTTGAAAAAGCAGGAATTGACTGGAAAAATGAACCGCTTACATCATGGGATGTATTCTTTGACGAGTGCGAAAAAGTAAAAGCAGCAGTTTATTGATGCGATCAATGGTCTCTATGCAGAGTCTGGTGAGTAAAAAAGGTAGTCCCTAAAGCAGCTGAAGTAATATAAGGTATAAAAGAGGTGTTGCAGAAGAAAGATAAATTTTTCTGCAGCATCTCTTGATTTTGTTAAAACAAGGAGGAAAGACGATGAGAGATAGAAAAACATCGTTTTTATATAAAACACGTAGATATTCCTTGAATTATCTGGGGATGCTTCCATTTTTCCTATTGTTTTTTATCTTTTTATTCAGGGTGTAGTCATGAGTTTTACAGACTGCAAAATTTTTTTCAATAAAAAATGCCTTGTGAGGACATTAAAATTTCCAATAAAATCAAGCCTTTTTAGGTATATGAACGATTTGAAGCGTATGGTGGAAGTTGAAAACGTCGGAACTTTCATAGTACTACGACAGAAGACGGGATTGTAATAGGGTTATATAAAAGAATATTGGTGGCGTTAAATATGAAATACGGGGATTTAATGTTTTTAAACAATTTTGTGTTAAAATAAACAAAAACCAGGTGTTATCTATTAATTTAAAAGCTTTGATTTTGTGCATATTTTTATATTATATAAAATTGTTAAAAAAAAAGCACAAATATGTGAAGAAATAGTCAAGAAAAAAATGGTAAAAATCAACAAAAAACAAAAGATAAAATGTATAAATATAGCAATTGACAATAATAAAAGCTTTATATATAATTATGACTATAAGTACAGAATATTTAAATTAAATTTAATAAAAGTCTGAATATTACGCGCATAAAGGAGTTTAATGGAGCGAAAAACAATCTTAGCAGTAGATATTGGTGGTACAAAATATTCAGTAGGATTAGTAAGCGAAAATGGAGTGATTATAAGCAAGCAGAAATATACTTGGTGGCATATTTCTGAGGAAAGCATTATTGCAGAGATATGTACGGCCATGCAGAATATTTTGGATGAGAATCCTAGAATTGTTGTCACTGCGGTAGGAATTACTATTACTGGTTTGACGGATCCGGTGACAGGTAGCTGGGTTTCCGCTACATATATGGGTGTCTATGGTTTGCCTATAGGAAAGAGGATTCGGGAGAAATTTGGTTTTCCTGTATATGTTGAAAATGAGTGTAATGCAAGTGCTGTTGCTGAAAAAATGTTTGGACTTTGCAGAAAAACAGAGCATTTTATGTACTTGTCAGTAGGAAATGGAATCGGTGGAGCCTTATTTTTGGATGGTAAGTTGTATCGAGGGGCTTTTGGTGCAGCAGGAGAAGTTGGTAGTTGCAGAATGGATGAGATTGTTTTAAAGAAACGCAGCACACGAAAGAGAGATACACTGGAAAACCTAGCATCAGCTCGGGGGATTACAGATATCTATATAAAATTAGGAGGAAAGAAAAAAATAGATGGGGAAGTGCCAGATGCACTTACAATTTCTAAAATGGCAAAGGAAGGTGACGCATTGGCATGTGAAACGTTCAATATTGAAGGAAGGTATTTAGGACAGGTGATTGCTTCCAGTTGCATGCTTTTAAATCCCGAAAAGGTAATCATTGGCGGTGGTGTGGCAATGTCATTTAATTTATTTAAACAAAGCCTTCTGGAGACAGTTGCACAAGAGGCGCATATATTTGCAATGGGGACTCCGGCGAAAATTCAGGTAACTGCTCTTGGATATGATGCCGGTCTTCTGGGAGCAGCAGCAGTTGCCTTACAGGCAGAAGGAGATACATGAAAAAAAAAGCTGTAATAGGTATTGACGTAGGAGGAACCAGCGTATCGATTGGTGTGATCACAGAACAGGCGGAGATTTTGGAAGTGATCAAGTATCCGCAGATATATACGAACAGCGGTATTTGGCTGGCTCAGTTGATTGAAGAATTGTGGAAACTGAAAAATAAGATATCAAAGGATATTGATATCATTGCAATAGGAATTGGAGCGAGAGGGCATGTAGATTTTAAAAGTCAGCGTCTGATTTCTAGCAGTGTGATGGAAGTATTGGATGGTTTTGAATTATGTCAGGATTTACAATACGAATTTGGAATCCCTGTATACATAGATAATGATGTAAAGGCAGCAGCAAGCGGAGAACTTCTATTTGGAGCTGGTAAAAAATATAAAGATTTTATCTGTTACAATGTAGGAACTGGAATTGCAGTGGCTGCGATACAAGATGGCAGACTAATTCGGGGGAAAAACAATAATGCAGGAGAAATTGGATATGACTTGCTTTTAAAACCAGAACCTGGTACTGAATATAAGGGATTGGAAGCACTTGCTTCTGGACAAGGATTTGCTACTTTAACTAATCATTATAAAAATGCGCGAGAGGTATTTGAAGCTTGCTGCAGACATGAGTCAGAAGCAGAAGCAATAACAGAAACAGCATTATATGTGTTATCAGCATCTGTGATCAATATAAGCCATTTGTTAGATCCTGAAATATTTGTTTTTACTGGTGGGGTAGCATCTGACAGTTGGTTTTTTGAAAGGTTAAAGAATAAAGTATCCGAATTATCGGAATTATTAAAAGAAAAAGAGATCCCGAAGATGATGATATCAGACTTCGCTGGAAAACAGAATGGTCCCTATGGTCCGGCGGGAGTTGCTTTTTATGGAATACTGCGCTCAAATTATAAAAAGAGCGAAGAAAATAAATACTAAAAAGGAGAGATGGTTTATGAAAAAAGCACTAAGTTTGGTACTGGCGGCAGCATTAGCAGCAGGAGCATTGTCTGGATGTGGTTCAGGTGCTCAGAGTAACACCTCTGGAAGTAATGGTGGAGGGGAACAAGGAAAAACCGCAGAATCTAATGGTTCTTCATCTGGTGGTACAGCACAGGCTGATGCAGGCGGTACTACCTCGGACGGAAAGTATGATCTGGTATTCTGGGTATATTCAGATGCAGTTTTAAATGACCAGGGAAAATTATTGAATCAGTGGGTAAAAGAATACTGCGAAGAAAACCCGAAGGTCAATTCTATTACATTGATTGGTAAAAATGATTCTGATCTTCTGACAAGCCTTATGGCTGGTGTAGGACTTCCTGATATGTTCTTTGCCAGTGCTCGAAACATGCTTCAGTATAAGGATGCCATTGATCTTCTTGATTTGACACCAGTTTATGATTCGGAAGAAGGATATAAGGATGGTTTTTATGATACAGCTATTGATGCGGTATCACAGGATGGCGGAATGTGGGCAATTCCATTTATGAGTTATGTTCCGATTATATTCAGAAATACAGATGTTCTTGAAAAAGCAGGAATTGACTGGAAAAATGAACCGCTTACATCATGGGATGTATTCTTTGACGAGTGCGAAAAAGTAAAAGCAGCAGGAATTGATGCGACTCATTCCTGGGCACAAGGAGGATATTATTGCCCAGGTGCTGTTTTAGCAAGTGATGCACAGAATCTGACTGTAGGAGTAGAGAATGGGGAAACTACTTTAAAACCAGAGCAGACAGTACGTACATTTGAAACCATTAAGAAGCTGGAAAGCTATTCTAATGGAATGTCTTATAATGATGACGCTGCTTCAGAAGCATTTAAGTCAAATGAGTTGGGATTTATTTGTGTTGGACCGTGGAATGAGCCGGATTATATTCAGGCTGGAACACATTATGATGTACAGCTGATTCCATCTTATGACGAGAATGGATGGACTGGCGGACTTCAGGGTTGGGATTTTATGTATGGAATCAATAGTGGTGATGAAGACAGAAATGAAGCAATCCGCGGTTGGTTAAAGAAGATGGGATCATATGAAGTACAGCAGAAGTTTGCACAGGTGATCGGACGTTCTGTGCTGCGTGAAGATGTTATGGATGATCCAGAAACCCAGAAGACGGAAATGTTAGCAATTCTGGCAAAGGGATTAAAGTGTGGTATGAACCAGATGGATTTTGGACATAGCAGTGTATTCTGGACGAGTGCAATTGGTGATGTAGCTCCTGGAGTTGCAAATGGATCTACAACTCCAGAAGATGGAGCACAGCAGTTTATTGATGCTATCAATGGTCTCTATGCAGAGGCTGGTGAGTAATAAGAGGCAGTCCCTAATGCAGCTGAAGTAATATAAGGTATAAAAGAGGTGCTGCAGAAAGAAGATAAGGCTTTTCTGTAGCATCTCTTGATTTTATTATAACAAGGAGGAAAGACGATGAAAGATAGAAAAACGTCGTTTTTATATAAAGCCCGAAGATATTCCTTGAATTATCTGGGGATTCTTCCATTTTTCCTACTGTTTGCCGTCTTTATTTTTTATCCTTTTATTCAGGGTGTAGTCATGAGTTTTACGGACTGGTCAGTTTCTAGCAGAGGCAAAGTGAATTTTGTAGGATTATCAAATTATCAGTTGATATTATCAGGAAAAGGAACAACATCTCTTCGTTTCTTAAAATCAATTAAAAACCTTGCTATTTATGTTCCAATGACATTGCTTGTGGGTTTGACACTTTCATTGGTTCTGGCTTTGATTACCAGACAGCTTTCACAGAAGCTGTTTAATATATTCCGTGGTGCATACTTTGTACCTTATGTACTTCCATTATTCTTATGTGCGGGTATTTGGCAGTGGTTTATGACAACTGGTACAGGATTGGTTGCATCTGCACTGGCTAATATTGGAATTGGACGGGGCATTAACTGGGACAGTACAGAACTATATGCCATTGTATATGTTTTAATGGTGGATGTATGGAATTCTGCAGGATTTAACTTTGTTATCATTAGCGCTGGTATGGCAGATATCTCACCGGACATTTATGAAGCAGCTGAGATCGATGGAGCATCTACTTTCCGAAAAATGGTTGATATCACCATTCCTCTTCTGGAACCAATCTTATTTTTTGTAATTACATATGGTTTTATCAGTGCACTTCAGGTTTATGATATTCCGTGGATTATTTCCAGTGGAAGTGATATCAACAGTGTAGGTGGTCCTGGACAGGTTATGTCATTTCCGGTTATGGAAATGGTACGTAATATTTATCTGGGTGGTAAATCTGGTCTTGGCAGAGCCTGCGCAGAAGGTGTCACGCTTATGATAGCGATTCTGGCAGTGACGGTAGTACAGTTTAAGGCACGCCGTAAGAATGTGTAGGAGGTGAGCTTGTATGAAAACGAAGAAAAAAGCAGAACAGACAGTACTTACTTTACTGGCATCTGTATGGGCATTGATTTGTCTGTTTCCTGTATGGATTTTATTTAGTGGAGCTTTTTCTCTGGATTCCAATAATTTAACGAAAACTTTTTTTCCAAATTCTCTGACAAATGGAATTTTAAAGTGCAAAGAGGCATTGGTGACCATTGATATTGCAACTGCAACGATTCATACATTTATTTATACTGCCATTACAGTGGTAGGAATATTGGTGATTAGTTCTCTGGCTGCTTACGAGTGGGAGTATCCTAAAGTTTGTGTAAACCTCCAAACTG
>UMFS01029247.1_pt1 | contig 11827 bp, 16 predicted proteins | sample 1965071 | NCBI WGS metagenome assembly UMFS01 (sample SAMEA4836052, study PRJEB28245) | human gut metagenome | biome: gut microbiome; material: fecal sample | place: Denmark | collected 2008
TTTATGTATATAGAATAGATATGTTGGCGAAGGATTTAATGAAGCCGGGGGTTAAAGAGGTGTTGACCTATTACGGGTACGACAGTACAGAGCCTGAGAAGGCTATTGAAAAACTTAAAATGAGATTAAGTGAAACTACAGAGTTCCCTCACGAAATTGGATTGTTCTTGGGATATCCGGTGGGGGACGTTGTAGGATTCATAAAAAACAAGGGGAAAAATTTTAAGTGCTGTGGATGTTGGAAAGTTTATTGCGACCAGTGTGAAGCTGAGCGTAGATTTGAACTTTTCAATAAATGTACAAGAATTTACATGAAACAGTGGAAAGCCGGCAAGAGCGTTTTAAAACTTACGGTAGCATAAAATAGTTATATATTAGGACTTTGAAAGAAAATATATAATAAATGTTATATATGAAATAAATTGTATGGAAAATCATTACATATTAAAAACTTAAAAATATATAATAAACGTTATATATAATAAAAAATGAAAATAATAAAAAAGTCCCTATACATATAAATCATTTCAATACAGGAAAGGAAGACAAAAATGAGTAAGGTAGCAGTAGTTTTTTGGAGTGGAACAGGAAATACAGGAATTATGGCAACTAAGGTTGCAGAAGGAGTAACAGAAGCAGGCGGAGAAGCAACAATTCTTCCTGCAGACCAGTTTAACGCAGAAATGATGGATTCATATGATGCCATTGCATTTGGTTGTCCTTCAATGGGAGCTGAACAGCTTGAAGAAAGTGAATTTGAACCAATGTTTATGGAATGTGAACCTAAGTTAAAAGGCAAAAAGATTGCTTTGTTTGGTTCTTACGGATGGGGTGATGGTGAATGGATGCGTACATGGGAAGAAACATGTATCGGTGATGGAGCCGTTATGGCGTGTGATTTCGTAATCTGTCAGGAAACACCTGATGAAGAAGCAGAAAGTGAATGCAAAAACTTAGGCAAAGCTCTAATTTAGATTTAATAAATGATCTTTCACAGGCACTTGAAACTATATAGAAGTATATAATTACAGCGGCAAAAATCTTGTTGTGTAATATATATAAACTGTACAAAAGGGAGACTTTGCATAAGACTTAAGTTTTATGCAAGTCTCCTTTTTGTTTAAAGTTTATTTATTTAAAATTTCATCAACCAATGCACTAACACTATCCATATCAGCATCCTTTAATGTAGACTTGATTGTTACTGTGTTATCGCATATTGTAATATTTTTCATGTTTTCAACAAATCCTTTCATAGCCCTTGCAGCACATGGAGCCCATGAACCGTTTTCTACGAGCCCTACAGTTCTGTTCTGGTAAGCCTTTTGTGAAAGTCTGTTAAGAAAGTCTTCCATAGGTGGAAAAACACCACCGTCATATGAAGAAGCAGCAATAATAAGTTTGCTATATCTGAAAGCATCTTCAATGGCCTCAGCCATATCATCTCTTGTTAAGTCAGTAATGGCAACTTTAGGAGCACCTTTTTCCTCTAAAGTTTTTGCAATTAATTTAGCAGCTTTTTCAGTGTTGCCGTGAATTGAAGCATATGCAACAAGAACGCCTTCGTCCTCAGGCTGATAGCTGCTCCAAGTGTTATATTTATCAATGTAATATCCAAGATTCTCTTTAAGAATTGGTCCGTGAAGAGGGCAAATCGTCTTGATATCAAGATTTGTAGCTTTCTTTAAAAGAGTTTGAACAGGAGCACCGTATTTACCAACTATGTTAAAGTAATATCTTCTAGCCTCACAAGTCCAATCTTCATCAGCAGAAAGAGCACCAAACTTACCAAATCCGTCTGCGCTGAAAAGTATCTTTTCTTTTTCTTCATATTCAACCATTACTTCAGGCCAGTGAACCATAGGTGCCATAATAAAAGTAAGTTTATGCTCACCAAGTTCAAGTGTGTCGCCTTCTTTAACAGTAATGCAAATATCATCTAAGTTATCAATTTCAAAAAACTGTGGCATCATTGCTTTAGCTTTCATACTTAAAACCAACTTAGCTGTAGGATATTTTTCAATAAAATTCTGAATATTTGCAGCGTGGTCAGGTTCAAGATGGGAAACAACAAGGTAATCAGGTGTTTTTCCATCTAATGTCTTATTAAGATTATCAAACCATTCGTCTGTCTTTCTCTGGTCAACAGTGTCCATAACAGCAATTTTTTCATCCATAATAATGTACGAATTGTATGAAACCCCGTTAGGAACAATATACTGGCTCTCGAAAAGATCTAAAGTAGTATCATCTGCACCAATGTATTTAATAGAATCTGAAATATATGTATCGCTCATATGTGCCTCCTAAAAATTATATAAGTGGGACAAAAATTGCCCCCTGCGTACTACAGTATAAATAGTAATATAATATGGAAAAATATACAAGAACTTGACAAAATTAAGTAAAAGATTTAGAGTACTAATATAATACCTACCAAATAAGTAGGAAAAGTACAAATTACATTAAAATCATAAAAATCGGGAAAAGAAATTATAAAAGAGAAAAGGAAGAGAAAAATGAATTTATCAAAGAAAAGCAGATACGGATTAACAGCCTTAATAGATTTATCAATTCATTCTACAAAAGGTCATGTTTCATTAATAAGCATTGCAGAAAGAAACGGAATTTCACCACAGTATTTGGAACATATTTTTGCCTCATTAAGACGTGCAGGAATTATTAAGAGTATAAAAGGTGCTCAGGGCGGATATTTACTTGGGGACAGCCCTTCACGAATTACAGTGGCATCAATTATCGAAGCTTTAGATGGTGCATACAGAATTGAGAGAGAAGAAGTATCAGAAAGCGAAAATCCGAGAATTGCCTTAACAATTCAGAACTTAATTATTGACAAAATCAATGACAGACTGGATGAAGTACTTGAAAACACCACTTTGGCAGACTTAGAAAGCAGCTACAAAGATTATGACGAATACAATCAGGGAATGTACTACATTTAATACATTATTTCTATTAAAAGTGTTGTAATTTTTGAAATATGCTTTAAAATTAACAGAGAATAAAAAAGAAAAAAGAGAGAGTAGAAGTTATGCCAGTATTTGATTTTAACAATGCACCTGAGGAGAAAAAAGAAGTTGTATGTACATATACAACATTTAGCTCTAATGAGAAAACAACTTCAGCAGAGAAGCCAATATTAGTATTGGACAATAAGAAAAAACAGTGGAAACATCACTCAAGCGGTAAGTTCACTAATCCTACAAAAGCTACAACTTTTGAGTTTGAAGAGGAAGACGGAACAGTTACAGCAGATATTTTAAAAATAGATTCACGTTTTGTAAGTTTATTAAAGTGGCTAGGTGAAAACCATATTAATGTAAGACTTTCAGGTGAGAATACAGAGAATGGTTATGCTGTTTACAAAATCAGGGAAACAGCAGCAGGGGGAGTTACAAAGCTTTCAGCAGAAGACGGATTCCTTCAGTTTATGATCGAAAGACTTCTTGCAAGCAATCCTCCTATTGAAGAAGAATTAGACGAGGATCAGGAAGAAGAAGGGGACAGCATGAAGCTTACAAGTATTCAGAGTATTACTGACTTTATGAACTGCGCCGGAAGAACTTTACCTGATAATATCAGACTTTGGGCAAGAAGAAACTTAGCAGTTGCCCGTTCAAATGAAGTTTCACAGGAAGAAAGACATCATGCACAGAGAGCACTTTCAATTATGATGAACATTCAGTGGAAAAATAATTATTTTGAAGCTATTGATCCTGTGGAAGCAAGAAAAATATTAGACGAAGAATTATATGGTATGGAACGGGTAAAACAGCGTATTATGGAAACAATTATCCAGATTAACCGTACACATACACTTCCTGCATACGGACTTTTACTTATCGGACCTGCAGGAACAGGAAAATCACAGATAGCTTATGCGGTTGCAAGGATATTAAAACTTCCTTGGACAACACTTGATATGAGTTCAATCAACGACCCTGAACAGTTAACAGGTAGCTCACGTATTTACTCAAACGCCAAACCGGGAATTATAATGGATGCCTTCTCAATGGCAGGCGAGTCTAACCTTGTATTTATCATAAACGAATTAGACAAAGCAGCATCAGGAAAGGGTAATGGTAATCCGGCAGACGTGTTATTAACACTTCTTGACAATCTTGGCTTTACAGACAACTATATGGAATGTATGATTCCAACAGTTGGTGTTTACCCAATTGCAACAGCTAACGAGAAAGACCAGATAAGCGCACCATTAATGTCAAGATTTGCAGTAATAGACATTCCTGACTACACAATCGAAGAAAAGAAAATTATCTTTTCAAAATTTGCACTTCCAAAGGTACTAAAGAGAATGAGCCTAAAAGAAGACGAATGTGTAATGACAGAAGAAGCACTTGATGCAGTAATGGAAATATACAAAAACACAAGCGGAATAAGAGATTTAGAACAGGCAGCCGAACATCTGGCAGCTAACGCATTATACCAAATCGAAGTAAACAATCTTAAAAAAGTAGAATTTAACGGCGAAATGGTAAAAGAACTCTTAGGCTAAGATTTTAATGGCAAAACGAAAAATTTTTTAAGTTAAAATTTTAGAGCAAAAATCAATAAAATTTATAAAAAAAGAACAACCAACTCTAAAGAAAGTGCTTTGAGGCCGTCGGTTCTTAGAAGATAGGGCAGTGAAACTGTCATAGATTCTTAGTACTGCTACGAGCCGAGAGCAGCGGAAGCGTGCTTTCGTTGAGTTGGTTGTTCTTTTTTGTGGAAAAGTTAATCCCTATTAGGACTAAAATACATTACTCCGTTTTTAAGTTTTTTGCCTTTAAGGCTGTACAATTCGCTTACTGTTACCAGTTCGTAACCTCTCTTTTTAAGGGTTGGCAACGCCTTTATAAATCCGTCTACTGATGTCTGATGTATATCGTGTAGAAGTACGATATCCCAAGCTTTTGTTTCTTTTAGGATTGTACTTGATACGTAGTTTACGTTTCTGTATTTCCAGTCAAGTGTGTCTACTGACCAGTATATCATTGGTACGCCTGCGTACTTTCCTGTTGTTTTATTATAGCTTCCATATGGTGGACGAAGTAGCGTAGGTTTTGTACCGATTACACTTTTTACTACTTTATTTGTTAAGCCAAGTTCTTTTTTGATTTGTGGCACTGATAAAGTTTTCAGGTTGCTGTGATTGTATGTATGGCTACCTATTTCCATATGAAGTTTATATTCATTCTTTAATTGTGTCTTATGTGAGTTTACACATGAGCCAACTACGAAGAATGTTGCTTTCGCATTGTTCTTGTCTAAAGCTTTAAGAAGCTTGTCTGTGTAGATTCCCGGACCGTCATCAAAAGTGAAGGCAACGTATTTTGTCTTTGCTACGGTAACTTTACATTTTACGGTTTTGCCTGTGATTTTTGATTTTAAAGTTATGTATGCCTTTCCGTTTGATTTTCCTTTTACTACACCTTTCTGGGAAACAGTAGCAACTTTTTTGTTTGATGTTTTCCAGATTAAAGGTTCGTTAACTCCTTTTTTACGCTTCTTGTATTTTACGTAAGAAGTAAGAGTTCTTTTGTCCCCCTTATTTAAACGAATAGCTTTCTTGTCTAATGAAATAGATTTTACTTTGTTGTAAATCTTTGTTGTTTCTTTAACATTGTTCTTAGCAGCTGTTGTAGTTTTAGGCTTTGTAGCTGTAGGTTTAGTAGTAGCCACCGGCTTTGTTGTAGGTTTTGTCGCCGGTTTAGTAGTTGTTACCGGCTTGGTTGTAGGATTAGTAGTTACAGGTGTTGTAGTTGCAGGAATTGTTGTAACACTTGGTGTTGATTCCTGAGTAGCTTCATAAGTGTTAATGTTTTTGTTGCCTGAACTTTCATATCCGTAGATTGTTATTGTGCTAAGTAGAAGCACTGTAACTGAAATTATGCCTATAATACGTGTATTTTTCATAAGCTCCTCCTAATTATTTATAAAAACTGTTACATAAAATAATATGTGCACTTAATATTATTTTACTTTATATTTCATAAAAGTAAATAGAATAATAGCAGTTTTTTCACATATATTTTCATAAGGAGATTGAAAAGATGGAAATAATTGAAAAATATTTACCGCCTAATGTGAGAAATGCCATCAGAAATAAATGTGAAAATCAGTGGATGGATTTTAATGATTTAACTGAAATTAGGCTGCGTATTAATTGCCCTTTAATAATTTTTATTAAGAATAATGAATATGTAATTTCAGAATATATTGTAAATGAGGAAGATATTAAAACAGCTTTTAATCTGATAACTGAATATTCGGCTTATTCTTTTGAAAGTAGCATTCGTAACGGATATATTACAATTCCCGGAGGACACAGAGTTGGACTTGGAGGACAGGTTGTAATGGATGATAAGGGAATTAATATAATAAAAAATATTAAATTTATGAATTACAGAATTAGCCACGACTTAAAAAACGCAGGTTGTGAATTGGTAAATAAAATTGTGGAAGAAAAAGAAAATCTTCTTATTATATCTCCGCCGGGTTTGGGAAAAACTACTTTGCTTAGAAATATTATAAGGGGTTATAGCAATTTAAAAGGAATAAATGTAACAGTTGTGGATGAAAGAAATGAAATAGGTGGAAGTTACAGGGGAGTTCCAATGATTAATTTAGGACTTAGGACGGATGTTATAAGTGATTGTACAAAGTATAGTGGCATTGTTATGGCAATAAGGTCTATGGCACCTAAAGTTATAGCTGTTGATGAAATTGGAAGTGGAGCTGACTTTAAGGCGATTGAATATGCAGTAAACAGCGGGGTAAGTGTTGTGGCAACTATTCATGGAAAAGATTTGGCAGAAGCAAGGGAAAAGCTGGGACAAGATATAGATAAGATTTTTAAAAGAAAAATAGTTATAAAAAGTATGGGGGAATATGTATGTATCTGAAAATAACAGGAATTGTTCTGATTATGATGTCAGCCTCCTTAATGGGCTATTTGTTTAGCAAAGATTATATTGAAAGAATTAACAGATTAGAGCAAATACATAAAATGCTGATTTTGCTAAAAGGGGAAATTAGTTATAGCAACAATTCTGTTCAGGAAGCTTTGGAAAATATATCGGAAATGATAGAGGGAAAGGTGGGGGAGTTTGTGACAAAAGTTCAGGAAAGTTTTAAAAAGTCAAAAATGCCTTTAAGCGTGGCATGGAGTTTAGGTGTGGATAATATTTTTGATAAAAAATCATCACTAAAATCAGAGGATAAAAACAGTCTGAAAGATTTTGGCAGAGGGCTTGGAATAACTGACAGACAAACCCAGATTAATAATATTGAAAAATATCAGTCACAAATCCAATTAACAATAAAAGAATTAAAAGCAGAAAAAAATGAAAAATGTAAGTTGTACAGGATGCTTGGAATTACTTGCGGGGCATTTTTAGGAATAGTTCTTATATAGGGAGAAATATGGATATTAGTTTGATTTTTAAAATTGCTGCCGTGGGCATAATAGTTTCTGTTGTGGGTCAGATTTTAAAACATAGCGGGAGAGAAGAGCAGGCTTTTCTTACAAGTCTTGCAGGACTTATTCTTGTTCTTATGTGGATTGTGCCTTACATATATGAATTGTTCAGTACTATACAGCGTCTTTTTGAATTATAAATTAAAGGTTAGAAAATGTTAGTTATAGGAATAATGGGAATTGTTGTTGTGCTTATGGCAATTCAGTTTAAGACAATAAAACCTGAATATGGAATAATGATTTCGGTGGTAGGATGCGCTTTTATTTTCTTATATTCACTTGTAAGAGTGAATGAAATTGTGGAAATGGTAGAAAGGCTTGCCGGCATAACTTCTGTTAGCAGGGAATATATAAAAATTATTTTAAAAATAACAGGGGTGACTTTTATATCGGAAATTGCTTCGGATATAGCAAAGGATTGTGGGTATCAGGCTGTGGCAAATCAGGTTCAGATTTTTGGAAAATTATCTGTATTGGTTATAAGTTTTCCTGTTTTTACGGAACTGATTTCTTCTATTGGAAAGTTATTATCGTGAGAAAATTATTGCTGTGAGAAAATGATTATTCCGAGAAACTTTTAGAAAAGGAATATTCCCAATCAATTATCGTAAGGAAAATATTATGAGAATTATTAATACAAAATTCATATTTAAGCTTGTTTTGCTATTTTTTATTTTGTTATTTTTAACGTCTAAACCTGTTAAAGCAGGAGTGATTTCGGAAGAGATTATAACAATTGATGATTTTGACTTGGAAGACAGCGGAAAAATGCTTAAAACTCAGGGGTATGATAACATTGATTACAAATATATATTAAAAAAGTTAAGGGACGGAGATGTGCTTCTTGTTTTAAAGGAGATAGGAAGAACTGCCTATGAAAAAACAATAGGGGATGTAAGTCTAATCGAAAAATCACTTGTTAATCTGCTTTTGATTACAATTATTGCTTCTTTTTTTACAAACTTTGCAAATGTGTTTTCAAAGAATGGCATCAGCGATACAGGCTTTTACATATGTTATATGGTTACAGTTGCAATTATGGTAACTATGTTTGAGGAGTTTTCAATTATAGCTGCCCAATTAGTGAAGCTATTATTAAAGTTTGTTGGCGGAATAATTCCGGCGTATTTTTTGTCGGTGGCAATAGTGGGACAGGCGGCAGCGGCAGGTTTTTATCAGTTAACACTTGTGATTATTGAGGTTTGCCAGTTCGTTTTTTTGAAAATAACATTGCCTGCAATAAAAATATACATGGCAATCAGTCTGGTTAATAATATTTCCAGAGAAGATTTTTTGTCGGGAACAACCCACGTAATAGAGAATTTTATAAATTTTGTAAATAAGACAATGGTGGGAATAGTAACCGGGCTAAATATTATTCAGGGATTAATTTTGCCCTCAGTTGATATGGCAAAAAACACTACAATAAAGAAGTTTATCGGAACCTTGCCGGTTATAGGCGATGGGGCTGATGCGGTTACGGGAATGCTTTTAGGTTCAGCTAATTTAATTAAAAACTGCATCGGAACATTTGGAATCATAATGATAATATTGATTTGCTTTGTTCCATATATGAAACTTCAAATATATTCAGCGTCGATTCAGATTTTGACGGCAATAATCCAGCCCGTTGCAGACAGACGAATAATTGAAAGCCTTAACTGCCTTTGTAAGGGCATAAGGCTTCTTATAAGAGTTGTAATAAGCAGTGGTTTTCTTTTTGTAATAAGCATTGCAATTATATGCATGACAACTAACGTAAAAACATAATGGAATCAAAATTTAACATTTTGAAGCTCTAATCATAATAAAAAAGGAATAGTAAATGGAATTTTTGTATCAATATATAAAAAATATATGTATTTTTTCACTGGTAATTTCCCTTGTTTTAAATATATTTCCGGAAAGCAGCAGTAAGAAATATATAAAACTTTTTGCAGGTATAGTTTTGCTTGCACTAATCGTTAATCCCATTATTAATATAAAAAACAACAGTGGTGACATTGAGCAAATAATTAAAAACTACACTCATGGCAGTTTAAAAGAAGAAAATTATACTTTTGAAAATAACAGGGAGAGTCTTGAAAATAAGGTATATGAAAGGGTGAGCAATGGATATAAAGAAAATGCCGGAAATTAAGAACATTAGTAAAATCGGAAAAGAAAAAATACTTCTTTTGGCATTGGCAGGAATAATGCTTGTAGGTGCGTCATATTTTGAAAATATAAAAGATAAAAAAGTGCCGGATAGCAATGTTAAAACCAAAACAACGTCAAACAATTACGAAACTGATATGGAAAATAAAGTTGAAAAACTTTTAGAAAATATTAATGGTATATCTAAAGTTTCCGTTGTAATATCTTTTAAATCAGGCAGCGAAAAAATATTACAGGAGGATGTGGAAGATTCGTCGGGAAAGGAAAAAAATGAAAATAGAGATAACATAAATGCTTCATCTAAAAAGTCAACAGTCATATTTTCAGGAAATAACGGAGAAGAGCCTTATATAGTTAAGGAACTTTATCCAAAAGTTGAGGGTATAGCAATTACGGCAAAAGGTATTTCGGATGAAAAAAAGAAGGGACAAATTATTAATATGTTATCGGCATTATTTGATGTTCCGATACATAAAATATCAGTATTAGAAGTTGATTAGGAGGGATGTCCAATGAAAAAAATATTAAAAAAGAATCAGATTATTGTTACGGCGCTGGCTGTTCTGATTGCAGTTGCAGGGTATTTGAATTATACGGATAATCTGTCAAAGAAGGAAAAGACGAAAGAGGCAAACAATAATACATATGACAGTGTTTATTCACAGGATAATCTTTCAGATGAAAACGGTGAAATAAAAAGTCTGGACGGTGAAGGTTTGGACAGTAGTGCTGAAAATTCGGGGGATGATGTAAATGGTGAAAATGAAAAAAACGATGGTACTAATCAGGAAGAAACCAAAGAGCCGGGAGCTGCAATATTAACTAATGGCACATCAGTAAGCAGTTATATGGTTCAGGCAAGATTAAATAGGGAACAGACGCGTTCAAAAAATAAGGAAACTTTATTGGAAGTGATTAACAATAAGGACTTGGAGGAGAATCAAAAAAAGAAAGCAGTAACCTCAATGACTGAACTTACAAAAACTACAGATATGGAAAATACAGTGGAAACATTGCTAAAAGCAAAAGGTTTTGAGGATGTGCTTGTAACAATTACAGACAAACAGGTGGATGTTATTGTAAATGATGCTGAGATGGATGAAACAAAGAAAGCCCAAATTGAAAATGTGGTAAAAAGAAAAACAGGAATAGCAGCAAAGAATATAACAATTACACCAACAAACAACCAATAAGAAAAGCCGCACCATTTGGTGCGGCGTTAATATTAAAATTATAATTTAATATGTTCTTTTAAAGCTGCAAAACTTTCTTCGCTTATTACATGCTCAATTCTACATGCATCTTCCGCAGCAATTTTCTCATCAACCCCAAGGCTTGTTAAAAAAGCTGTTATGAAACGATGACGTTCATAAATCATTTCAGCAATTTTTTTGCCTTCATCTGTAAGATAGATAAAGCCTGCATCGGTTACTGTAATCTGATTCTTAGCTTTTAAATTCTTCATTGCAATACTAATACTTGATTTCTTATATCCTAACTCGTTTGCTATATCTACTGATCTTACAACAGGAAGCTTCTGACTTAACATCAAGATTGTCTCTAAATAATTTTCTGCTGATTCGTTACTATGTGTCATATTATTACCATCCTAACTTAATTCTTTTAAATTTAAAATAATTCCAACTAAGTAACCGGAAAGAACCGGTGCTGTGAAACCTAAAGCCGTTAACATATACGTAAACCATATTATACCATTTATTATATAAATATTCAAATTAAATAAAAAATTATAAAATAACCAAAATAAAGAAAAAGTTATTGACATAGAACAGAGGTTAGGGTATACTAACTACTGCAAGGAAAACTTCTAAATGTTAATATATAGCCAAGCAGGATAGCAAGATTTTATGGGCAAGAAAATCTTGCTATCAACTTTGCGTTTGAAAAGAAAAATGGAGGCGAATGATATGGGAACAATCATTGTACTAATAGTATTAGCAATTATAGTAGCTTTAATAATTAGAAGCATGGTTAAAGATAAAAAAGCCGGCAAGTCACTTCAGTGCGGTGGAGATTGCAGCAAGTGTGGCGGACACTGCCATTAAGACTAAAACGGTAGTGGTAAAGGTTCCTGACATAGACTGGCAATAAACTAAATACAATAATGCTAGCGTAAATTTTTAGTCGGAAAATAAAACAAAAAAA
>UMFS01035187.1_pt1 | contig 11825 bp, 7 predicted proteins | sample 1965071 | NCBI WGS metagenome assembly UMFS01 (sample SAMEA4836052, study PRJEB28245) | human gut metagenome | biome: gut microbiome; material: fecal sample | place: Denmark | collected 2008
TCTTCGGAATAGAAAAAAGCTATTATTTTCTTCACGGAACTGATAAAATAGATCCGGATGTACAAAAAAGATATGAAGAGATGATCCGGGACCGGGCAAAACGGATTCCGGTACAATATCTGACCGGAAAAGCCTGGTTTATGGGGTATGAATTTCTGGTTAATTCCAGTGTGCTGATTCCACGATTTGATACGGAAGTTCTGGTGGAGGAGACAATAAAACATATTATGCCGGGATGTCGGTTATTAGATGTATGTACCGGAAGCGGCTGTATTTTGCTGAGCTTGCTGGAAGAATGTAAGGGCAGGATCAGCGCGGCAACAGGTGTAGATATTTCCAAAGATGCACTGCAGGTTGCAATTGCAAACAGAAACAGGATGGGACTCACAGCGGATTTCAGAGAGAGTGATCTGTTTTCGGATGTTGAGGGAGTTTATGATGTGATCGTGTCAAATCCACCGTATATTGCCACGAAAGAACTGGAGGGACTGATGCCGGAGGTACGGGAGCATGAGCCGATACTGGCACTTGACGGAATGGAAGACGGGTTATATTTTTACCGGAAGATTGTGGCGCAGGCAGGTGAATATCTGGAACAGGGAGGATGGCTCTGCTTTGAGATCGGATATGATCAGGGAGAGGCACTGAAAGAGATGATGACAGAAGCCGGCTATGGTCAGGTAAAGATCATCAAAGATCTGGCAGGACTTGACCGGGTAGCCATTGGACAGAAAAACAATAATTGGAATGCATTTTGAATCGTAACTGTGAAGGTACTGAGCAGTTACGAAATATACCAGGAGGAAGAGAAATGTTTGATAAATTAGAAGATCTGCTGGTTCGTCTGGAAGAAATTTTAAGTGAATTAAACGAGCCGGGAGTTGCAAATGATCCTACACGTTTTCAGAAGCTGATGAAGGAACAGAGCGAACTGCAGCCAATTGTGGATGCATACAAAGAATATAAAGCGTGTCAGCAGACGGTGGAAGAGAGTCTGATGATGCTGGATGAAGAATCTGACGAAGAGATGCGTGAGATGCTGAAAGAAGAGCTGGCAGATGCAAAAAGCAGAATTGAAGAACTGGAGACAGAACTGAAGATCCTGTTGCTACCTAAAGATCCGAATGACAGTAAAAATGTTATCGTTGAGATACGCGCCGGCGCCGGTGGTGACGAGGCTGCTTTATTTGCCGCTGAAATCTATCGTATGTATGTAAAATATGCAGAGTCCCGCAGATGGAAAACCGAGCTGATGTCTCTGAATGAAAACGGGATCGGCGGTTTCAAGGAAGTTACTTTTATGATCAATGGTGCAGGAGCATATTCCCGTCTGAAGTACGAAAGTGGTGTGCACCGTGTACAGCGTGTACCGGAGACAGAGTCCGGTGGACGTATCCATACTTCTACGATTACTGTAGCAATCATGCCGGAAGCAGAAGAAATTGATTTCCAGCTGGATCTGAATGACTGTAAGTTTGATGTATTCCGTGCATCCGGTAACGGTGGACAGTGTGTCAACACCACAGACTCCGCGGTACGTCTGACTCATATCCCGACCGGTATTGTAATTTCCTGCCAGGATGAAAAATCACAGCTCAAAAACAGAGATAAGGCACTGCGTGTTCTGCGCTCCCGTCTGTATGATATGGAGTTGCAGAAACGTCATGACGAAGAAGCGGAAGCAAGAAGAAGCCAGGTAGGTACGGGAGACCGTTCCGAGAAGATCCGTACCTATAACTTTCCGCAGGGCCGTGTGACAGATCACAGAATCAAACTGACCCTGCATCGTCTGGATACAATCTTAAATGGTGATCTTGATGAGATCATTGACAGCCTGATCGCAGCAGACCAGACAGCCAAGCTGGCAAAAATGAACCAATAAACAAAATATGTAAATAAAAGGATCGGAGGAAACATCATGGGAAAATATTTTGGTACCGATGGTTTTCGTGGAGAAGCGAATGTGGATCTGACTGTGGAACATGCTTATAAAGTAGGAAGATTCCTTGGATGGTATTATGGAAGAGAACACAAAGCACAGATTGTGATCGGAAAAGATACAAGAAGAAGCAGCTACATGTTTGAGTATTCTCTGGTTGCAGGACTGACTGCTTCCGGTGCGGATGCGTATCTGCTTCATGTAACCACCACACCAAGCGTTTCCTATGTAGTGCGGACGGAAAATTTTGACTGTGGAATTATGATTTCTGCCAGTCACAATCCATTTTATGATAACGGCATCAAGATCATTGGCGGAAACGGGCAAAAGATGGATGCGGAAGTGGAAGCCATGATTGAAGGATATATTGATGATGATGTTCCGAAGATTCCGTTTGCAACAAAAGAAAAGATTGGTCGGACGGTGGATTTTGCGGCCGGACGAAACCGGTACATCGGTTATCTGATTTCCATTCCTACCCGTTCGTTCAAAAACTACAGAGTAGGACTGGACTGTTCTAATGGAAGTGCTTCCTCGGTAGCCAAGAGTGTGTTTGATGCACTGGGAGCAAAAACCTATGTCATCAATAATGAGCCGGATGGAACGAACATCAATACGAACTGCGGATCAACACATATCGAAGTGCTACAGCAATTTGTCAAGGAAAAACATCTGGATGTGGGATTTGCATATGACGGAGATGCGGATCGGTGTATCGCTGTGGATCATCTGGGAAATGTAGTCGACGGAGATCTGATCCTGTATATCTGTGGAAAATATATGAAAGAGACCGGAAAACTGGAAAATAATACGATCGTCACTACGATTATGTCCAACCTTGGTCTTTATAAAGCCTGTGACAGGGAAGGTATCCGGTACGAAAAAACAGCAGTAGGAGATAAATATGTCTGTGAAAACATGATGGCAAACGGACACAGTCTCGGCGGTGAACAGTCCGGACATATTATTTTCAGCAAACATGCTACTACCGGAGATGGTATCCTGACATCTTTGATGCTGATGGAAGTTATTATTGAAAAAAAACAGTTATTAAATACTCTTGCATCAGAAGTTTCCATTTATCCTCAGCTTCTGGAAAATGTTCGTGTTGCCAATAAAACAGCTGCAAGAAACAACGAAGAAGTAAAGAAGGCAGTTGCCTCGGTGGAGAAAGAATTAGGAGAAGACGGAAGAATTCTTGTGCGGGAGAGTGGCACTGAACCGGTCATTCGTGTTATGGTAGAAGCGAAAAAAGATGCGATCTGTCGTGAAATGGTACAGCGCGTGATTGAAGTGATGGACAAAGAGGGACTGATTTTGTCATGAGAAAAGAGGTACTGGCGGTTGGATGTGCGCTGATGGTGTTCTGCGGCTGTGGAAAAAATAATGCGGCACAACATTATGAAAGCGGCTGGGCGGCTATGGGAAAAAAAGATTACACTACTGCAGTAAACGAATTTCAGCAGGTAATCGATCAAAACAGCAGACTGGCAGAAAGTTACCGGGCAGAAGGAATTGCCTATTATTCAGAAAAGGCCTATCCGGAGGCGATTGCTGCTTTTTCGCGAAGTCTGAACAATATGGATGATCCGGATAAGGAATTTAAAAAAGATGTACAGTTTTATCTTGCCCAGGCACGCATGGATTATGGCGAGGTAGATAAAGCGATTGAAGTGTACAGCGAGATACTGAAGGCCGGGGAAGACGAACAGGCATTCTTTCTGAGAGGAAAGGCATATATTTCCATGGAAGATTATAAAAATGCCGAAAAAGACTTTCAGAGAGCACTGGAAGGCTGTGAAGATTATAATTTGTATATCAATATTTATCAGATTTATGTGGATCACAACAAGGCAGTAGATGGTGATGCCTATCTGAAGATGGCTCTGGAGTTAGAACCTCAGGACGGAGAAGATTGCTATCACAGAGGAAGAATCTACGAATATGAAAAAAATTATGAGGCAGCCAGAGATGAATTGAAAACAGCGATGGAACAGGGATATGAGGATGCCATGCTGCTTTTGGGTCGGGTATATCTGGAGATGGAAGATCCGGCAAGTGCCAGATCCATGTATCAGGAATATCTGCAAAAGAGTGAGCAGGGTGCCAAGGCCTATAACGGACTGGCAATGTGTGATATTTATGATGGCGCATATGATAGCGCACTGGAGAATATCGCACAGGGTCTGAAGGAAAATTCCAAAGAGGACGAACAGGGTTTGCTTTATAATGAAATTGTGGCCTATGAATATAAACGAGATTTTGCTACAGCAAAAGAAAAGATGAAGATATATCTGGAACAGTATCCGGAAGATGAGGCGGCTCTTCGGGAGAACGAGTTTCTTTCTACAAGATAGGAGGAAAAAGCATGTATGAGATGGGGGAACAGCTGGAACGGGTGATTCTGGCAGGCGTACAGACATATGAGTCTGATGATACCGTACAATCTTTATATGAACTGAGAGAACTGGCTGAGACAGCCGGGGCCGTAACTGTTGGGACGATCATGCAAAGCAGAGAGACCATTCATCCGGCAACCTATCTGGGAAAAGGAAAGCTGGAAGAACTGAAAGAGTTGTTGTATGATTTGGATGCCACGGGTGTGATCTGTGATGATGAACTCTCACCGGCACAGCTAAATAATCTGGAGCAGGAACTGGAATGTAAGGTGATGGACAGAACCATGGTGATTCTGGACATTTTTGCGCAGCGTGCAAAGACCAGCGAAGGAAAGATCCAAGTAGAACTTGCACAATTAAAGTACCGGGCGGCAAGACTGGTCGGTATGCGTGCTTCGCTGTCTCGTCTCGGAGGTGGCATTGGTACCCGTGGCCCGGGTGAGAAAAAGCTGGAGATGGACCGTCGACTGATCCACAGCCGGATCGGTCAGCTGAAAGAACAGCTGGAGCAGGTGCAGAAGCACAGGGAACTGATCCGCAGCCAGCGGGATAAGAGTCAGGTGAAGGTGGCGGCAATCGTGGGATATACTAACGCAGGAAAATCCACACTGCTCAATACAATGACACAGGCAGGGGTTCTTGAGGAAGACCAGTTATTTGCCACGCTGGATCCAACGACAAGGGCGCTGGATCTTCCGGGCAGACAGCAGATTCTTCTGACAGATACGGTAGGATTTATTCGAAAACTGCCGCATCATCTGATTGAGGCCTTTAAAAGTACATTGGAGGAAGCCAAATATGCAGATATGATCCTCCATGTGGTAGACGCTTCCAATCCCCAGATGGATGGACATATGCAGGTAGTTTATGATACATTGCGCCAGCTGGGGGTGTCGGATAAGAAAGTGATTACTCTGTTTAACAAACAGGATCTGTGTACGGATAAAGAACAGCTGAGAGATTTTCAGGCAGATCATGTACTTCAGATTTCGGCAAAGAATGGACAGGGACTTGAAGAACTGAAAGAACTTCTTGCGGATGTTTTGCGGGAAGGACAGATTTATATTGAACGTCTGGTTCCGTATGATCAGGCAGGAAGTATTGCCAGGATCCGAAAATATGGACAGGTGGTGCAGGAAGAATTTCTGGCAGAAGGAATTTCTGTGAAGGCTTATGTGCCGATGGAGGTTTACAGTCAGATCTGAGAAAAGAAGAAAAAAGAGGGCAAACCCTTATAGTAAGGTGCTTTTCCCTCTTTATAAGGTTACATAAGATTCATACCATATATTGTGCAAGTAGAAATTAAGACACAATATATGGTAGTTTTTTGTATTGACAGAGGATAATTGGTTTGCTACTATAGTAATCGACACATCCGTAAAGGAATAATTGCGAGAGGGTCAAAAAGCAGGTGAACGTATAAAATAAAGCCTGTAAAAGCAACAGGAAAAGAGGATGGAATAATGTTTAATGTGATAAAACGTGATGGAGAAGTTGCAGCATTTCAGCTGAGTAAGATTACCCAGGCGATCGAGAAAGCTTTCCAGGCACAGGAAAAACAGTATACACCGGATATGATGGAGATGCTGGGACTACGGGTAACCGCAGATTTCCAGAAAAAGATAAAAAAAGATCAGGTATCTGTGGAGGATATTCAGGACAGCGTGGAAAATGTGCTGATCCAGTGCGGATATTCTGAGGTGGCGAAAGCCTATATCCTGTATCGCAAGCAGAGAGAAAAAGTAAGAAATATGAAGTCCACGATCCTGGATTATAAAGAAATCGTAAACAGTTATGTGAAAGTAGAAGACTGGCGTGTAAAAGAAAATTCTACGGTTACCTATTCCGTAGGCGGACTGATCTTAAGCAATTCCGGAGCAGTAACGGCAAATTACTGGTTGTCTGAAATCTATGACAAAGAGATTGCAGATGCGCACCGAAACGCAGATATCCATATTCACGATCTTTCCATGCTGACCGGATATTGTGCCGGCTGGTCATTAAAACAGCTGATTAAAGAAGGATTAGGAGGAATAGAAGGCAAGATTACTTCTGCTCCGGCGAAACACCTGAGTGTTCTGTGTAACCAGATGGTCAATTTCCTTGGCATCATGCAGAATGAATGGGCAGGTGCACAGGCATTTTCTTCTTTTGATACTTATCTGGCACCTTTCGTAAAGACAGACCATCTGACTTATCCGGAAGTGAAAAAATGTATCGAAGCCTTTATCTATGGTGTGAACACACCAAGTCGCTGGGGAACACAGGCTCCATTTTCCAATATCACACTGGACTGGACTGTACCGGATGATCTGGCAGAACTTCCGGCAATCGTTGGCGGAAAAGAGATGGACTTCAAGTATAAAGACTGTAAACAGGAGATGGATATGGTCAACAAGGCGTTTATCGAGACCATGATCGAAGGAGATGCCAATGGCAGAGGTTTCCAGTATCCGATTCCGACGTACTCCATCACAAAAGAATTTGACTGGTCCGATACAGAAAACAACCGTCTGCTCTTTGAGATGACATCCAAATACGGAACTCCGTATTTTTCCAACTATATTAACAGCGATATGCAGCCAAGCGATGTAAGAAGTATGTGCTGTCGTCTGCGTCTGGATCTGCGAGAACTGCGTAAAAAGACCGGAGGATACTTCGGTTCCGGCGAAAGCACCGGTTCTGTGGGCGTGGTAACCATCAATATGCCACGGATCGCTTATCTGTCTCAGGATGAGGATGAATTTTATCAGCGTCTGGACCGCCTGATGGATATTTCCGCACGTTCCCTGCATATCAAGAGAGAAGTGATCGGAAAACTGCTGGATGAGGGGCTGTATCCGTATACCAAGCGCTATCTGGGAAGCTTTGACAATCATTTTTCCACCATCGGTCTGGTTGGCATGAATGAAGCAGGACTGAATGCAAGATGGCTTCGTGCAGACATGGCTGATGAGAAGACACAGAAGTTTACAAAAGATGTTCTGAATCATATGAGAGAACGGTTGTCCGATTATCAGGAAGAATACGGAGAACTGTATAACCTGGAAGCAACACCGGCAGAATCCACCGCATATCGTCTGGCAAAGCATGATAAGAAACATTATCCGGATATTATTACTGCAGGTCATGAAGGAGATACCCCGTACTATACCAACAGCTCTCACCTGCCGGTAGATTATACTTCTGATATCTTTGATGCATTGGATGTGCAGGATGAACTGCAGACCCTGTATACGTCCGGTACGGTCTTTCATGCGTTTCTGGGAGAAAAACTTCCGGACGGGAAGGCGGCAGCCACACTGGTAAGAAAGATTGCAGAAAATTATCGTCTGCCTTATTATACCCTGTCACCGACTTATTCGGTATGTAAAGAACATGGTTATATTGCGGGAGAACATTTCACTTGTCCGACCTGTGGCAAGAAGGCAGAGGTCTACAGTCGAATTACAGGATATTACCGTCCGGTACAGAACTGGAATGACGGAAAAGCGCAGGAATACAAGAACAGAACCGTGTATGATATCCTTCACTCCGGTGCACCGGCAGAAAAACCGGTGGAAGCAGTGAAAGAGGAGCGGCCGGTGATGGGCGGAAAACATCCTACCAGAACGATGGTAACTATGACAAAAGACGATGTGAAGATCCAGCATCCGGACAGTGTGAAATATCTGTTCACCACAAGTACCTGTCCGAACTGTAAGATTGCGAAACAGATGCTTGCAGAAGCGGAAGAAGAGTATCAGCTGATCGATGCCGAGAAAAACCCGGAACTGGTATCAAGATACGGCATCATGCAGGCACCGACACTGGTAGTCATCGAAGGAGACGAGACAAAGAAATATGTAAATGCTTCGAATATTCAGAAGTATGTGGAAGAGAACGAGTAAAAATAGAAATAAGCGTGGTAACGAGAAAATCCTGAAAACCACAGACAAAGATATAAAAAATCCCCGGCAGAATGATTTCTGCCGGGGATAACTGTTTTGCATTATTTATTATTGTTTTTTACTTCCTGCATCATCAGTGCACGAACCTTCAGTGGAAGTCCGAACAGAGTGATGAATCCGTCAGCATCGTGGTGATCATACATATCACCGGTTGTGAAGGATGCCAGAGACTCGTTGTACAGGCTATATGGAGAAGTTGTACCGGCTTTGATGATGTTGCCTTTGTACAGTTTGAATTTTACTTCACCGGTTACATATTTCTGTGTGGATTCTACGAAAGCCTGGATCGCTTCACGCAGTGGTGTGAACCATTTTCCTTCATATACAACCTGTGCGAACTGGCTACCCAGTTTTTTCTTAGTTTCCATGGTTTCACGATCCAGAATCAGTTCTTCCAACTGATCGTGAGCTTCCATCAGGATAGTTCCGCCAGGAGTTTCGTATACACCACGAGATTTCATACCAACGACACGGTTTTCTACGATATCGATGATACCGATACCATGTTTTCCACCCAGTGCATTCAGCTCGGTGATGATCTCAGAAACTTTCATTGCTTTTCCGTTCAGTGTTTTCGGAACACCGGCTTCAAACGTCATGGTTACATATTCCGGCTGATCCGGAGCATCTTCCGGGGAAACACCGAGAACCAGCAGATCTTTGTAGTTTGGCTCATTTGCCGGATCTTCCAGTTCCAGACCTTCATGGCTGATGTGCCACAGGTTACGGTCACGGCTGTAGCTGTGTTTTGCATCGAATGGCAGATCGATGCCGTGCTGTTTTACGAATTCCAGCTCGTCTTCACGGGACTGCATAGTCCATACATCAGTCATACGCCATGGAGCGATAATTTTCAGATCAGGAGCCAGTGCTTTGATACCCAGTTCAAAACGGATCTGGTCATTTCCTTTACCGGTAGCACCGTGGCAGATCGCGGTAGCACCTTCTTTTCTGGCGATTTCCACCAAACGTTTGGCGATAGCCGGACGAGCCATGGAAGTACCCAGCAGATATTTGTGTTCGTATACGGCACCTGCCTGTACACAAGGCACGATATATTCATCACAGAACTCGTCTACGATATCTTCGATATATAATTTAGAAGCTCCGGACATGGCAGCTCTCTTATCCAGCCCGTCCAGTTCGGCACCCTGACCACAGTTTACACAGCAGCAGATAACTTCATAATCAAAAGTTTCTTTTAACCACGGGATCAGTGCGGTAGTATCCAGTCCGCCGGAATACGCTAAGATTACTTTTTCTTTCATTATAATATCCTCCTTACAGATATATGTTATTGTTCAGTCCCGTTTATCGGTATACAATGTATTTTTATGCATTTGATTGTATATCTTATCGGGACAAAATCAAATTCAGATGAATTTTACAAGGCATAATATACATCATATAAATAGAAAAAGCAAGAGAGAAATGGAAAAAAATAAAAAAACTTGCATATTATTCACTAATGTTGTATAATTATGCAACTGTAAAGAGAAAAAAAGAAAGATCTCATCTCAGGCACTTTACTTTGGCAGTGGAAGAGAGTAGAATAAATTAACGTTATGAAAGAAAGAGGAGATTGAAGAAATGATTAAAGTTGGTATTATTGGAGCAACCGGATATGCAGGGTCGGAACTGGTTCGTATTCTTCTGGGGCATAAGGATGTGGAAATCAAGTGGTACGGATCAAGAAGTTACATTGATAAAAAATATGCGTCCATTTATCAGAACTTCTTCCAGCTGGTAGATGCAAACTGCATGGATGATAATATGGAAGTTCTGGCAGATCAGGTGGATGTGATTTTCACAGCAACGCCGCAGGGGCTGTGTGCATCTTTAGTCAATGAAGAGATTCTGTCGAAAGTAAAGATCATCGATCTGAGTGCGGATTTCCGTATCAAAGATGTAAAGGTATATGAAGAATGGTACAAACTGGAGCACAAATCACCGCAGTTTATCGAAGAAGCTGTGTACGGACTGTGTGAGATCAACCGTGAGGATGTAAAGAAAGCCCGTCTGGTAGCCAATCCGGGATGCTATACAACCTGCAGTATCCTGACTTGCTATCCGCTGGTAAAAGAAGGCATCATCGATCCGAACACGATTATCGTAGATGCAAAATCCGGTACCTCCGGTGCAGGACGCGGTGCGAAAGTGGACAATCTGTTCTGCGAAGTCAATGAAAATATGAAAGCGTATGGTGTGGCGACCCACCGTCATACCCCGGAGATTGAAGAACAGCTGGGTTATGCATGCGGCGAAAAGATCACGATCAACTTCACTCCGCATCTGGTACCGATGAACCGTGGGATTCTGGCAACGGCCTATGCAAGCCTGAAAAAAGATGTGACGTATGAAGAGGTAAAGGCAATTTATGATAAATATTACGCAGATGAAAAATTCGTCCGTGTACTGGAAAAGGATGTCTGCCCGCAGACAAAATGGGTGGAAGGCAGCAACTATGTGGATGTAAACTTCAAGATCGATCCGAGAACCAACCGGATCATCATGATGGGAGCCATTGATAACCTGGTAAAAGGAGCGGCTGGACAGGCCGTACAAAACATGAACCTGATGTTTGGGTTGAAAGAGAGTGAAGGACTTGAACTGGTTCCAATGTTCCCGTAGGAGAGAAAAAACTACAGAACGAAAGAGACTCAAAGGAGAGTGGACATGATGAAGATCATTGACGGCGGAGTTACCGCAGCAGAAGGATTTCAGGCAGCAGGACTGGCAGCCGGGATCAAAAAAGGAAACACAAAAGATATGGCACTGGTATACAGCGAGAAACCGTGTGTGGCAGCAGGAACTTTCACGACTAATGTGGTGAAGGCAGCCCCGGTAAAATGGGATCAGCATATTGTATACGATGCACCGACAGCACAGGCAATCGTATGCAACAGCGGTGTGGCAAATGCATGTACCGGTGAAGAGGGATATGGTTACTGCAAAGAAACCGCAAAGATCGCAGCTGAAAGCCTACAGATTCCGGAAGATTCTGTACTGGTGGCATCCACCGGTGTCATCGGGAAACAGCTTCCGATGGATCTTCTGGGTGCAGGCATAAAGAATCTGGTACCGCTGTTATCCCATACAAGAGAGGCAGGAAAACTGGCAGCACAGTCAATTATGACCACAGATACCGTATCGAAAGAAGTGGCAGTGACCATGGAGATCGGAGGAAAGACCGTAACACTTGGCGGTATGTGCAAGGGATCCGGTATGATCCATCCGAATATGTGTACGATGCTTGGTTTTCTGACCACCGATGTGGCAATTTCCAAGGAACTGCTGCAGAAAGCACTGAGTACCGTAGTAAAAGATACTTATAATATGGTTTCGGTAGACGGAGATACCTCCACAAACGACACCGTACTGCTTCTGGCAAACGGAGCTGCAGGCAATGATGAGCTTACAGAAGAAAATGAAGACTATCAGACCTTCCTGGATGCGCTGCTCTATGTCAATACCTGTCTGGCAAAGAAAATTGCCGGAGACGGAGAGGGAGCAACCGCATTATTTGAAGTAAAAGTA
>UMFS01044941.1_pt1 | contig 11806 bp, 13 predicted proteins | sample 1965071 | NCBI WGS metagenome assembly UMFS01 (sample SAMEA4836052, study PRJEB28245) | human gut metagenome | biome: gut microbiome; material: fecal sample | place: Denmark | collected 2008
ACGGGGTTGATGCCCTCGGCGTAGTAAGCGCCCGACGGAGCGCAGATGATGCAGAAGATATAGTGCTTGGAGGCGTGGACGCCCAGACCCACATCGTTTGCGAAAATGAAGGGACGGATGTACAGGGAAGCGCCGTCCGAATGGGGCACCCAGTCGCGGTCCACATCCACCAGAGCCTCGACGGCCTGAATGTAGTCCTCCACGGGGATCTTAGGGATGCACAGACGGTCGGCGGAGTCCTGCATACGCTTTGCGTTGCACTCGGGGCGGAACAGCTGGATGGTGTCATCCGCCGTGCGGTAAGCCTTCATGCCCTCGAAGATCTCCTGTGCGTAGTGGAACACCACGGTAGCGGGGTCCAGCTGGAAGGGTGCGTAGGGGACGATGCGTGCATCGTGCCAGCCCTCACCCTCGGTATAATCCATAACGAACATATGGTCCGTAAACTTCTTGCCAAAGCCCAGCTTCGACTCGTCCTGCGGCTTTTCCTTCGGGCAGGTAGTACGAGTGATCTTGATGTCCAACATGATAAATTTCCCTCTTTTCTGATCTCACACAGCGCCGCGCAGGCTGCACGCCTCGCGCCAAAATTGCCGAATGTTGTTTTCTATTATAATGCCGCCGACCGGATTTGCAAGCAACCGAAAAATGTTTCATCTTTGGGGCGGGTAAGTTGTCACAAATTATGACCTTGGCGGTGTGCAAAAGCGGGAAAACATGATACAATAGGACCAATACGAACGATTTTCTGCCGAGAGGAGCTTATTTTATGATACAGGGCGTTATTTTCGACATGGACGGGCTGATGTTCGACACCGAGCGCATCTGGGATACCTGCTGGGCGCCGGCGCTGGCAAAGTTCGGCCTTTCTTATAAGGAAGGCCTCTCGCAGGCCTCCCGGGGCATGACACGATCCGGCACCTGCGATGTGCTCCGCCGCTTCTATGGCGACGGCTGCCCCGCTGCGGACATCGTGGAAGAGCTGTACCGGCTGGGCTATGAGGCTTTCACCAAGCCCGTGCCCAAGATGGCGGGCCTTGACGAGCTTCTGGCGTGGCTGGACGCCCACCACATCCCGATGGCGGTGGCCTCTTCCAGCCCCATGACCATCATCGAGGGCCATCTGGACCACTGGCAGCTGGGCCATTACTTCAAGGCCGTCATCTCCGGCGAGCATCTGGCCCGCTCGAAGCCTGCGCCGGACATCTTTCTTCTGGCTGCAGAAAAGCTGGGAACTGCCCCTGCCGAGACACTGGTGCTGGAGGACAGCTACAACGGCGTCCGGGCCGGCGCAGCCGGAGGCTTCGTCACTGTGATGGTACCCGCCCTCTCGCCCGCCACCGATGAGATGCGCCGCCTCTACACCTGCGAGTGCACCTCTCTCCATGAGGTGTGCAAAAAGCTCGAAGCCGGGGCTTTCGACGAGGGCTGTGGGGGAGGATGCCGCTGATCCTCGCTTACAAGACGGGCCTTTCTTCCTGTTTTCGCGCGTTTATATCCTTTCCTTGTACCAGTCCATCGCCTGCCTCATCGCAGCTTCGGGGGCAAAGACATAGCGGCGGTCCAGCACTTCCAGACCCAGCGCACCGGTATAGCGGCAGATCTCACCTTTTCTGATTTTCATTTTTACCGACAGCTCCCGCCTTTTCGGAATCTTTCTCCGTTCTGATTTTATGACAAAACAGACCAAACCGGTACAAATAGGTTTGGTCTGTTTTGCATTTACCCGCCGCAGACGAACCCACTATCTCCATGACGGCTCTTTTGGAATTGCTGAAGGATGCCGACCCGGAAATGAAGGCAAAGCTCCGCTTGGCCCTGCTCACCTGATGCAAAAAAGGGCACTGATTGCAAAGCAATATAGCGCCCTACATCATCAGACATGGAAAGCACCGACCGTGCAAAAACCGTGCACCCATGGCTTACAAAACAAAAAAGCCATGAAATCTTTCGATTCACAGCTTCCACGGTAGACATTCCTACGCGTTGGGACCCGCGGGCTAAGCAACAGCCCACTGGGCTGATTGCTTGCGGCGCTATGCGCCGCCGCCCTGTTCGAGCCCCTTCCATCGCGCAAACAAAAAAGAAAAACCAGCACACAATGTGTACTGGTTTTTCTTGGTGCGATGGAAGGGACTCGAACCCCCGGCCTACTGATTCGTAGGAACCGAATGGCACATTTTGTCCATTTCATCATTTGGCGCCAAAACGTCATTTTAATCGAATCACAGTTATTTTTCCGTTGTTATTCTGTTGCATCCTTTGCATTGCTTGTACGCCTTTGCACCTGTTATCCATCCTTGCGATGTGCAGAAAATGTGCAAAAGTGTGCAGAGCCAAAATCAGCCCGGCAAAACAGGCTGTTTCGCACAGCCCCAAAAGCTGGATTTCAACGGTATTTATTGTGCAAAATCTTCCAGTTTTATCCAAACAACAATCTTACATGACACACCGGTTCTATAGCAGGGTTTAGGACATCCGAACGGACACCTTTTGATATAGAAATGAGGTTCACCATGAACAAACTGCTTTCCTGCCGCTACAATATGGACACCAACCGGGTGGAAACCCGGTTCAAAGATGGCACCACTCTTGCCATCGACTGCATCGCCGTCGAGGACGAGTACGGCAACACCCCGGCACAGCGGGCAGAGCTGGACTGGCTGCTGTGGAACAAGCCATTGGAGTATGCGCAGATGGTGCTGAGAGGGGAGATAGAGCGTTATCTTTCTCTCGGCTGCGACCACGGTAGGCTAGATGACTAAGCATCATCCTTGCATTTCTAATGTGCACTTTTTGCAATGTTTTTGCAAATTTGCCAGATAAGGTTGACAGTTTCCTACCGTCATGTTATACTTTTCTTGCATAAGAGAATGGGGGATGTTTTATGTCAGGTATCGTATTGCGCGCTTTGGGCGTTAAAAATTTCGGGCCATTCAAAGATGGGGTCTACTTTACGACTGATACAGATACTTCAAAAAAAGAATTCTGGAACAACACTTTTTCCGAAGGGGATCTTACTTTCAATCGTATTTCTTATATTTTCGGTGCAAACGGCTCTGGCAAATCTAATTTTTGTAAAGCTATCCTTCAGATTCAAAGTCTAATAAGTATATCTCCTCTCCTCTCTGCTAATAATCCGCAGCTATTGGAACTTAGTCCACTCAAAATAACCACAGGAGATTTGGATCGACATTTCCTTTTTGAGGCATCCTCTAAAGATGTGCCATCAAATTATATGATTGAGATATTAATGGATGGCACCACCTATACCTATTCTTTCTCCATAAAAAATGGTGTTGTCATTTCTGAAGTTCTAAGTAAAAAGAAAATGAGAACAACAGTTATTCTTAATAGAACTTCTCCCAATTTTAACTCCATACAGTTAAAATCCGAACTATCTTCGTTCACTCCCAACATATCGGTTGTAAAGGAGCGCGCCCTCTGCCTGTCTATGGCAGCGTTTCTTAATAATCCTTTCGCATCTAAACTTGTCGATGCGATTAATAGCATCTCCGTTGTGAATATGGCAAGTCTCAACGGCTTGCGGAATATATCCCCAGATAACTTCAATGAAAATATACGGCAAAAGTGCTTAAATGTCCTTCGAGATGTAGACCCAACTTTAAATGATTTATCTGTTGAGTTTACAGAAGAAAAAGTCGATACACGGAAACTTCCGCTGGAGATCAACGATTTAGAGGGTCGTGAATTAATTGTCAAAAATGTTCGTGTTAATGTTCAGTCAAAACACTCCGTTTACGATAAAGATTCTATCGTTGACCAAATTCATTTGCCATTCCTCAAATACGAATCCAGTGGCACCATCAAAATTCTAGGCATACTTCCTATAATCTTTCAAGCTCTCGATTCTGGAAGCCCTGTGATTATTGACGAACTTGAAAACGGTTTGCATCCAACAATGCTAAAACTCATTTTAGGCCTGTTTAATTCTCCTCAAACGAATCCAATGAATGCACAACTGATCTGCACTACTCATGCGTTAGCTCTAGCAGAGAATTCCGTGCGCCGAGATCAAGTATGGGTAATCAGTAAAGATTCTCATGGTTGTAGTTCTATGAAGCGAATCAGTGAGTACCCAGGCACTCGTACGACTGATAACATCGCTGAAAAATATCTCAGTAATGCTTTCGGCAGCATTCCCTCTTTCTATTAATCCTTTTCCATTCCCAAAGTTGTTAAATCCAGCTTTGGGGATTTTTTATTTCCATCCAGGCACTTCAAGTCTCATTTCGGCATTGTTAACATGCATTTTTTCAAAATCGTTGCAAAAATCCAAAATAACATATTGACTATTCTCAAGTTATACGTTATAATGACCGTAGGATGAAAAAAAGAGACCTTGATTGCCATCAAGATCTCTCATTTCATCGGTGGGCTGTGTCGCTGCTCACCAACTCGACTAGGGGTAAAGACACCCACACTGCACGGGCATGCATGCGGGCTTACTCTAACTCCTCTCGACTAACCGCCACTCAAACCAGTCATCAGGAGGGATATAGATATTATTTATTATACCATATTTCCCTGCTGGCGCAAGTCCCTTCTTTGAAAGGAGGAAATTTTTATGAAAAATTTTACATTCCAGCAGGGGATTGAAGTCCACGAGCATCAGTTCCTAGATTTTGCCGATATTCGTATTGGCAAAGATAACCGCCTTTTCATTGACCCTTATCGGGTTCATTTAGCTGCACTTGATGGCGATGTATGGGCCAAAAAGGCCGATGCGCTTATCTCCTCTTTCTTCCATACTCTCCTCGCTGCAGCTTCTCAAAAAGATTTTTCTGCCATCCGGAACTTAATTTTAAATACCTGCGGGGAAATCAATGATACTCAACTGGGCTTTTCTTCTGGTAAGCCTTGTGGAAATGGTGCATCGTGCAACCTTATTTTTCCTGCCATTCAACAAATGATTGATCAAGATCTCTTTGCACAAGGTCTTGTTATCGATATAGCCGACATCGCCATTTGGGCTCCCGGAATCGGTCCTGACCATCTCTCTGATTGGGTCACAAACATTGTCTGGCCTGTTCTGCATGAATTCACCCAATCTCAGTTTTTGAAGTATGGCCTTTCTAGAGAGCCCGCCCAGCCTGCCATGCGCCTTGCATGGCGTCCTTCGTCCACATCGTGGGAAAATACCGCTTACGAATCCTACTCTTGCGACGGACATCGTATTCTGCTCTGTCCTAAAAAATTCCTACATCAGAAACTTCTTCTTTCTGCTGAAGATTTTCTAACCAGACAGGTTTTAACGTATCGTCAGAAAGAACACTTGGATCAAAAGACCAATCTTTGTCGGTATGTCTCAAAAGCAGATGGAAGCATTACCATCAAAGAACCTTCCAAGAAAACTTTACGGCAGTATGAAGTTAATGGGCAGAATCATTTAGATTATGTCCGTTTCCACACCAGAGAGAATCCTGATCTCATTCGGCGTTATCATGAACAGCCCGAATTTCTTCCGGGAAGCACTGAGCATTTCATCTCCGATGCTAAGCTAGATGCTATCCTTTATCATGCCTGATTAATACTACTCTTAGATATGATGCTCACCCGCTTTTGATTCTATCCTAAGCGGGTGGGCATCGTTTTGTTAATCGAGATTTTTCGGCAAGCGGTCATATAGAATCACAGTATCCTGCGTTTCAATATGTACACGCTCTTTCTTCAGAAGCGTTCGAGAACGTTGGTTTGCACGGTAGTCACGGCCACTTTCTTCAAAAGCAGAGCAGCACAGAAAGTCACATACCGCATTGCCGGAGGGAGATTCCCGGATAATGAACACAAAGGCAGTTGGTTCGATTCGGCTGGAAATCAGGTAATCCGCTTTGATTTTGGTCACGAACGGATAAAACTGGGGCATATAGGAGAACAAATCGAACTCCTGCTCCAGTATTTCCTTCAACCGTACCAGTGCCCGCAGACGCGGCTCCACATACTCCTGATAGAGTGCGCCCTTCTTTACCTTGTCGTAGGTAATCTTGCCAGACAGAATCATGTCCACCGTCTTGCGTGGACTATACCGGGGCAGGGCAATATCTTTCAGATAATGGAACCCCGCAAGGTGAGGAAAGTCCTCTGGTGAAAACGTCAGCTTGATCTCGTGCAGCTCACCCTTATAACCATAGGTAAAGACATAGTGGTACTCGGTCAGCTCTTTCCAGACTTCTGCTGCCCAGTACAAAATATCCTGCTGTTCGTCCTGCACGTTTTCACCTTCCCTCAAAAAAATAGAAGCCCTGCCGAAAGGCAAGGCTCCTATTAAGCGTTTTCTTTCGATTCATCGAATCTATTCGGCTTGTGGTTATCGCTTAACCCACGGTCTGGCTCCACAATCGGCTGATACCGAACCAGTCCACTGCTTCAACGCCACCGATAGCTGGTCAACGCCGCTATCCTCTAATCATATTATAGCACAAAAAGATGCAAGTGCAAGCACTTAGATGCCAAAAAGAAAAATATTCGTTCAATTGCATTATATGCAACAATTTAATAGACTGCTCTCTGCGTTCTAAATTCATTTGACTTCAATTGTGGCACCGACCGATTCTAATTTTTGCTTAATTTTCTCGGCCTCATCCCTAGAAATGTTCTCTTTGACGGCCTTGGGCGCTCCATTTACAATGTCAGTAGTTGTTTTCAAGTCCAGTCCAGTGATTTCCTTAATAATTTTAATCACTTGCATTTTGCCTGGACCAACTCTAACTAAGATGGCATCTACCTTTTCTTCCTCAATACAAGCCGTCCGTTCCGTAGCCATTTCCACTTCTTCAGTTTTTTCATTCTCGAAGGTCGCAAAAATCGAAGCTCCCGCTTTGAGTTTGGCAATTTTATTTGTCAATTCAGAAATCTCACCATTCAACTGGTCAAGTTTCGCATTCAGCGGTTCAAGTTCCTTTTCCGCTTCAAATTTTTCTGAAGCAGCTGCTTTTGTCAACTGCTCCATTTCCCCGGACAATCCTTTTAGCTGCTCCTGAAGCCGTTTTTTCTCTTTACCTTGGAAGAAGCCGAGTTTTTGAATACGTTCTTTCAACTGCTCTGCTTCATGGTGTTTTTGCTCTCGCAGGATAAACGAGGGAAGATTATTGAGATTTTCCTTTTTTCTGTTGAGTTCAACTTGGACTTCACTAAGTCTTCTTGTCACCTCATCCCTTTGAACTTCCAATTCTTCAATCTGTGATTTCACTTCAGGGTGAGCTGCCCAATACTCAGCAATTTTTTCCTGTTCAGCCTTCCGTCTGGCTTCTTCGACTTTTTGGGCAATTTCTTTTTCGGCCATTCTTACTTCAGAAATACCACGATTCCATTCGTCAATTTCATTTTGACGAAGCTTTTTAGCACCATCTGCAAGATACAGATTTCGATTATAGTGTTTATAGCCACCGTCAAAGCTCACTTCGTAAGATTGACCATTCATGAGCTCAGTCTGAATATGAATAAGATTATTATAAATCTGTACTTTCAGATCATCTACTACCTTATTGCCATTTTCGCTACCACATAATACAAGCGCAAGTTTGAGTGCATCTATCAAGCAATTGCCCTCTTCAAGAAAATTCTTGAACTCGTAATCGGTGGGATAGCCTTCATCGCCTTTGTAGTTACTATATACATCATTCCATGCATCGCAGATTCCATTGTTGACGATTCGTGCATAGTTTACATTCCCGATAGCATCCACTTTGATATTCGCTTTAGCTAAGAAGTTCAAAGTTGTTGTAATAATTGAGGATACATCACTCTTCAAACCTTCCACATCGTGTACACTCGGATGAGGCTTAAAACATTTGATTCGGGTCATGAGCATCGCCGCTTGTAGCTCGCCCAAACGCAATTTGCATTGTTCACCCAATGTGTCTTTCATATCTTCTGGACAATTCTCAAGTGCCTTAGAAAATGCGTTGATTGTTTCTCCAACGCGATTGTTACCAAGCGTGGATTGCCATCCGACTGCCCTTCCTTTAATAAGCCAAGCCTCCCAGTTGGCCGTATCCATCTCAATGATTTTATTGCAATATTCATCAGCTTCCTTGTTATTGCCTGCGTCGATTGCATTTCGAGCCATGTCCAGATAATTTTCGATTGCCGCCGAGTTATCAACCTTGACTGTACCGGTAACTTCTACGGTACCTTCCACCATCATCTTTTTGGCTTCCTCAATGGAGTATTTGCAGCCGCAAGTCTGGCAGACAAAAGCACCATCCTGCTTGATTAAATCCGTGCTTCCGCACATTTCACAAGTCAACCGCTTCATTTACATATCCTCCAATTATTTCAGAATTTTGCATTTCCTGTTTCGTTCATCAAGCAGCAAATTAAGATCTTCTATGATTTTCATTTTATCATCCGAAAATTTCAGATTTTCAACTGCAATCGATATTTTTTCTTCCAAAGAAGCCAACTGTTCATTGCTTATAGGGTCAGAAAAGCGTATTTTTTCAGCAAGCTGTTCGAGTGCTTTCTTTGTTTTCGCATCTTTCTCTGCACTTGCAAGAATTTCAATATCAACTCGAAGATTTTTGATATAGAAAACTTTTCCTTGAACTTTCTGCTCAACTCTTTCAATCTCTGTTCTGCCTACATCAGCTGAAATCATAAAAATCGCAGCTATGGCAGCGATAGCAGTGCAACTCACAAGAGCAGACCATGTTGGAAGTTTTTCTGCAAATACAAATATGAAAAGAACTGTGATCTGAACAACAAGGTACACAATGCCAATATGGACAATGGTGAAACCTAGAAACTTGCTTTTCAGTTCTTTATGGCCAAACGTCCTTTTCCACAAAACAATCTGAGCCGCAAGCGCAACTACCGTAAAAATATATGCAATCCAAAAGGCTGCGTTTTTAGAAGTAGGGATTGCTAACGAAACAACGGTTATAAGGATGAAAATGATTCCTATGAGCACATATCCTTTTACACTATCCTTTTTCATTTTCAACCCTCTCTCTTTGCTCCACATTTCGGGCAGAACTTTCCGGGCTTTATAAACCTGAACCCACATTGAGGACAAGTATCTGGCGATGTTTGAGGTGCTCCGCAGTTATCGCAGAATCGTGCGCCCGGTGTTAATTCCGCTCCACATTGGTCACAAAAGCGATTACCTTCACTTGGTGGCGGACTTCCGGCCTGAGAAGGTGTCGCTCCAAAGGCATTTTGAATCGAATCTACAACGATTCCTCCTACCACGCCGCCTACACCAGCCATCGTACCAAGCCCGACACCCATATTCGTGAACTGACCCACTGCTTCATTTGATGCGACCTTCTCAGCCACATCAAATCCACGCTCTTGCTGATAGGTGTATCCTTCAATCTTCCGCTTTTGCGCAATGCCCTGCGCTTCTATCACCATTCGCTGGGAAGCCGTCTGCTGATCAATCACTCCGACCTGTTGACGCAGCTTTGCGTCCATGATATCCGCATACTGGCGGAAATGCAGATTTTTGAATTTTTCGTATTGTGGTTCTCCGTCTGGCTTTACGATCGTGGTAACAAGGAACTTGTTCAGATTGATACCGTAGTCAGCAAAATCCGGAATAAGCCGCTTGTGCAGCTCTTCCGAAAACTCCGTAAGATGAGCATCCGCTTCAAAGATATTGATTGCATTTGCTGCCATTGTTTGGGCAATGTATGTTTTTACCCTCGTCATAAGGAATGCCCGGAAGAACTGAATCAGTTTTGCCTGTCCTAAAAAGGCTTCCGTGCCAACCAGTTTAATGAGCAATTTTCTGGAATCGGACACACTAAGCGACATTTCACCGCTTGCACCAATCGAGATAGGAAATTTGTATGTAGGTTCGAGGTACTGGACTTTGCTATCTGTACCCCACCGAATTGCCATTTGCTCTGTCTTATTTATAAAATAGACTTCGCAATGGAAAGGTGTCTGTCCTCCTGTTGGGAGATTGGTGACCTTACGGATAAGAGGGATGTTTTCGGTTTCAAGGGTATACCGACCAGCACCAAACAAGTCCAGTGCCTGACCGTTCATAAAGAAAATGGCTTCCTGCGATTCATGAACGATCAACTGTGTAGACGTGTTGAAATCTTCACTGGGGTGCTTCCATACGAAGGTGCTGTTATCACCTTCGTATTTGATGATCTGCGCGATTGACAATTCCATTCACCTCCGCGGGCATCTTGGCTTTCCAGAACTGTTCTGTCATTTCAACTAGTTCTTTTTCATTTTACCACATTGTATCTGTATTATCAATCTAAGTTCCGGGCAAAATAAGGTTTTGTATATGGAACCTTCTTCTTTGTTTCCATGTATGATTTTTCATGAGGTGAACAAAGTGGATTATGCCCTGTACATTCGTCAACACATTACGGAACTCCGCATGAAACGAAATGTTTCAGAATACCAGATGAGCCTTGACTTGGGCCAAAACAAAAATTATATCCAAGGTATCAGTTCTGGAAAAGCATTGCCTTCCATGTCACAATTCTTCAATATCTGTGACTATTTCAATATTACGCCGATGCAATTTTTCGATACCGAGAGCCTGCATCCCGAACTCATTAGTTCAATCTTATCTGAAATGCGTACTTTAGACGAAGAAGACCTGACTCTTTTACTTAGCTTTGCACATCGGATGAGCCATAGCAAAGGCTGATTCTGCATGACCGCCATGCAACAAGAAGTCACACTTCTACCGCTTCACTGCAATAAAATTTGCAAAACCATCTTGACGCACTCCGCAATCCATGATACCCTTTATCGCAAATCCCACCAATTTTGTAGAAAAGTACAGAATGGCGAGGATTTATTCCCTATGAAGATTTTTACCGCCCTGCAACACACCCGATTCATTTTGCCGCCGTTTCACCCGACAAAATTTTTCGCTTGACTTGCAGGGCGGTTCTTTTCTTTTATGGGACAGGAACTGCAAACCTTTCACCAAACCACGACAAGGAGGCGACCCGAAGCGTGATCTATCGAGACAATTTGTTTCTCAACGCCAGATTCCAAGAGGCTGTTCAAGCTGCCCATGACCAAGATTGGCAAACCTTTGAAAAATATTCCTTCTACGATGCCAAGATGATGGAAGACCTGCTGTACAAATGCGAACATCTGATGCCTCTTGAAATCAAATGTCGGTACGCCTTACAACATTATTACAGTCACGGCGATCATTCTCCCATCATTCGGAAGTATGTCCGCCGAGCCAAAATCATTCGTCCTGACAACTGGCGCGATGCTCTGCCGGAGAGCGTAAGAGACATTGAGATGTTCACCGTATATCGCGGCGGCATCGGCAGCATTGAGCGTGCGCCACTGTCCATTTCATGGTCACTCTCTTACGATGTTGCCGAATGGTTTGCACACCGCAGTGAACTCTTTTACCGTTGCCCTTGTCATGTGTATCAGGGAACGATCCACGCCGACAAGGTAATTGCGTATCTTCCTGAGCGCAGCGAATTTGAAATCATCCAACATCGGAATGTCAAAGACGTGCAGGAAATCACGCCGCTGAGAGGATACAGTCCTCCGTTCAATGCCTTCAAATCATCGAAAAAATGGGTTCACGATGAAGAGGAAAGCAACCGCTATTTCAATGAATGGTATCAATCGCAGAACTGCTGAATTTTATGTTGCTCCAAATAATAAGTCCTACTATCACCGCTTTACCACAATAAATTTTGCAAAACCATCTTGACGCGCCCTGCAATCCATGATACCCTCTATCGCAAATCCCACCGAGCTTGTCGGGGCAATGCCCCTCCATCTTGCTTGCGCAAGACCGCTCTGCCGCTTAAAAGCCCCACTGGGGCTTTCA
>UMFS01040123.1_pt1 | contig 11790 bp, 8 predicted proteins | sample 1965071 | NCBI WGS metagenome assembly UMFS01 (sample SAMEA4836052, study PRJEB28245) | human gut metagenome | biome: gut microbiome; material: fecal sample | place: Denmark | collected 2008
ACAAAAGCTTTGTTGAGCAGGTGAAAGCAGCATTGCCGGATACGAAAGTTTATGTATGCAGTATCCCGGCATACCTGTCACTGACAAGTACAGGTGATGCGACAGGTTCAGCCGATTCAGATACTGATTCAGATTCAGATGCTAAAGATACAACTGACAACTCGGATTTTAAGAGCAGTACAGATTCTAAGAGCAGCACAGATTCTAAGAGCAGTACAGATTCTAAGAGCAGCACAGATTCTAAGAGCAATAGTGATAGTGATACATCATCAGATGATAGTAGTTTGTCCAAGATGAGTACCGCGTTGGATGTAACTTCATACAATGAAGCTTTGAAGGCTCTTTGTAAGGAAGAAAAAGTGAAATATGTAGACACAACAGATCTTACGGACGCTTCCTATTATGGGGAGGACGGAAGTACAATGACAAAAGCCTATTATGAGGCTTGTATTAATAAAATTCTGGAGGCAGCGTTTAGAAATTATGTTATTCAATAGTATCGCATTTATATGTGTATTTTTACCAGTTATTTTCATATTGTATTATCTGCTTCCGGGAAAGATAAAAGACATTGCCCTGGTTGCAGGGGGAGCAGTTTTTTTTGCATGGGGAGCCCCGGTCAATCTGGTCGTTCTGGCATTTTTTATATTGTTTAATTATGCTGTAGGAATTCAGATGGAAGGCTACATGCGAAGAAGAAGGAGTACGGAGCAGTTATTTGCTGGAAGCATACTGATCAATATTATAGTATATGTGTTCTTTGCATTTATCGGACAACGCGTGGGCTTTATTTCGGAAGTGCCGGTCGGAATAGGAATCTGCATCTTACAGGTGCTTTCTTATCTGATTGAGATTCACCGGGGAAATGTAAAGGCTCAGAAAAGTATTCTGGATTTTGCAGTTTACATAGCAATGTTTCCGTTGTTCCTGGCAGGACCGGTCGTAAAATATCCGCAGATCCGAAAGGAATTAAAGACTCGCAAATTGTCCTGGGCAAAGGCCGGCGAAGGAATTACTTTATTTGTATGTGGTTTTGCAAAGAAAGTTATCATTGCAGATTACCTGGCAGATTCATTCACCAAGATCATGTCGTTGAAGGCAGGCGAGTTGTCTGTGTTTGGTGCATGGCTGGGATGTGCAACCTTCATGTTCCAGATTTACTTTGCGTTCAGTGGATATTGTGATATGGCGGTGGGACTTTGCAGAATGCTTGGATTTGATGTGAAGAAAAATTTCCGCTATCCATATGTGGCACGTAACATAACAACATTTGTACGCCGTTTTAACAGCTCTGTTTTTGCATGGTTCTGGGATTACATCTGTGAACCACTCTGGGGCGGCTGGCTTGGAACACTTGTATCCGGAATTCTGATGGGACTTTGGTATGCAGGTATGTGGAAGAATGCACCGTGGCAGGTAACGGTCACAGGTGGATTGGTCTGGGGTATCTACCTTGCATTCTGGCAGATCGTGGAGCGTTATGCACTGCCATTTTTAAAGAGATTACCACCTGTGCTTGGACAGATTTATACATGGTTTTTCACAGCGCTTGGCTGGGTATTTTTCTTCGGTAAGACACCGGCAGCGTCATTTGGTTATCTGAAAGTGATGTTTGGATTTGGCGGAGGCGATGTGGTTGGTATCATGGGAAGATACCTTTTCCTTGGAAATGTGTTCGTTCTTGTAGTGGCTTTTCTTGCAAGTACACCACTTCCGAATCTTATCTGGAAGAAGATTCTGGTATTTGGAAAGAAAGATAAAAAAGAAAAGAATAAAAAACGTCTGGAGCGAGGCAGAAGTGCAGTATTTGTATTCGCAGCCGTGATCATGATCCTGTGTCTTGTGAATGTGACAGGAGCAGGAAGGACATTTTTCAAAGAGACGGTGAAAGATACCCAGGCGAAACTGGATACAGTTCTTGGAAGACGGGACGTGAACGGTGTGTACCGAGGAAAGAACCAGTATCTTCTGGCGGATATTAACAAGCTGGACGAAAAGAAGGTTCAGGCAAATGTGGACGCGATTACAGCGTTTGCCGAGGATTATTCCGATGTGCCGATGTATATGGCACTGATTCCGGACGCTGCAAATGTATGGGCAGATAAGCTTCCTTCTTATGCTCCGGTGGAAGATCAGACAGTGCAGATTGCACAGATTCAGAGCATGCTTGGAGACAGTGTGAACTGGATTGATGCACAAGGTGTTCTAAATGCGAATAAAGATAAGGAAATTTATTACCACACAGATTCCCGTTGGACAACGCTTGGAGCTAGTCTTGTATGGCAGCAGATTGCTTCAGATCTGGGGCTTGACACTTCGAAAGCACCGGCTTTAAAACCTTATGTAGTGACCGGTGATTTCAGTGGAAATCTTTCCCGAACAAGTGGATTTGAAAGCGGATACCGTGAACCGATATACGCATATTTAACGGAAAATGCTTCCGATAACACGCAGATGGTGGCAAGCTATGAGTCTGAGGGCATAAAGACAGCAGAGCTTTATGACCGTACAAAACTGGACGAACCTGATGCGTATGAAGTATTTCTCGGTGGAGATTATGATAAAATAGATATCCGCACGACAGCAGACAGCACGGACCGGCTGCTTCTGGTGAAGGATTCCTTTGCAGACTGTATGATTCCATTTTTAATTCCATATTACAGGGAGATCATCGTGGTAGATGCAGATTATTATCAGAAGCATGTGTCGGATCTGTTAGATAAGAATAAAATTACAAGTGTGCTGTTTTTGTACGATTGCAATAATTTCGTACAGGATGACAAGCTGAGCAGTATTTTGACAACGGATAAGGCAGAATAGGAACTGCAAAGTAATTGGAGTGTTAGTAAATGATAAGATTAAATAAATACCTCAGTGAGGCAGGTATCTGCTCCAGAAGAGAAGCGGACCGTCTCATAGAGGCGGGACGTGTGACGGTGGATGGCGTACGGGCTGTACCGGGCATGAAAGTGTCAGAGGAGCAGAAAATCTGTGTCGGGAAAAAAGTGATCCAGGGTGCAGAACAGAAGGTTGTTCTGGCAGTCAACAAACCGGCAGGTATCGTGTGTACCGGGGATATGAAAGTGAAAAATAATATCATACGTTTCCTGCATTATCCGGTGCGGGTGACCTATGCAGGAAGACTGGATAAAGATTCGGAAGGCCTTCTTATTATGACAAATGACGGAGAACTGATCAACAGTATGATGCGGGCGAGATATCATCATGAAAAGGAATATCATGTCCGCGTGGATAAAGAAATCACTTCAGAATTTGTGCGGCAGATGTCAGAGGGTGTGCATATACAGGACGTGGAAAAGAATCTGGATGCGGTAACAAGACCGTGTGAGGTAAAGCAGATTGGAAAGTACACATTTTCCATTATTCTGACACAGGGGCTGAACCGTCAGATCCGGAGAATGTGCGAAGCACTTGGATATAAAGTGACAAAGCTTGTAAGAATAAGAATTATGAATGTAGAACTGGGAAGCTTAAAGAGTGGAGCAGTGCGAAAAATAGAAGGACAGGAGTTAAAGAAGCTATATGAACAGGCAGGAACGCATGAAGGAACTGGTGGAGCTTTTGAATAAAGCATCAAAAGCATATTATCAAGACGCAGAAGAAATCATGAGCAACTATGAGTACGACAAGCTTTATGATGAACTTCAGGAACTGGAGCGTGAGCTTGGGATCACACTTTCCAATAGTCCGACGGTGCGAGTTGGATATGAAGTGGTCAGTGAACTCCCAAAAGAACGGCATGAAAGCCCAATGCTTTCTTTGGACAAGACGAAAGATGTAGAAGAATTAAAGAATTTTGTGGGAGATCAGAAGGCACTGATGTCCTGGAAAATGGACGGACTTACCATTGTTCTGACTTACCGGGGCGGACAGCTTTTTAAGGCAGTCACCCGTGGAAATGGAGAAGTAGGCGAGGTCATCACAAACAATGCAAAAGTCTTTAAAAATGTACCGCTTCAGATCAGCTATCAAGGTGAGCTGATACTGCGCGGCGAAGCAGTGATCGGCTATAAAGATTTTGAGAAGATTAATGAACAGATTCAGGAAGCAGAAGCCAAATATAAAAATCCGCGTAATCTCTGCAGTGGTTCTGTACGCCAGCTGAACAGTGAGATTACAGCAAAAAGAAATGTAAAATTCTATGCATTTACACTGGTCAGTGCAAAAGATGTGGATTTTCACAATTCCAGAGCCTGTCAGATGGAATGGCTGAAAGAGCAGGGGTTTGAAGTAGTAGAATACCACGAAGTAATAAGAGACACAGTAGAGGCGGAAGTTATTAAATTTTCAGAAAAAATTGCCGAGAACGATTTCCCGTCCGACGGACTTGTGTTAGTATATGATGATATAGCGTATGGAAGATCACTGGGGCGGACGTCTAAGTTTCCACGAGATTCATTTGCATTTAAATGGGCTGATGAGATCCGTCAGACAAAGCTTCTGGAGATTGAGTGGAGTCCATCTAGAACAGGACTCATCAATCCGGTCGCTATCTTTGAACCGGTGGAGCTGGAGGGAACGACAGTGAGCCGTGCTAGTGTCCACAACATCAGTATTATGGAAGAACTGGAACTTGGTGTGGGGGATGAGATTGAAGTTTATAAGGCGAATATGATCATTCCGCAGATTGCACAGAATCTGACAAGAAGTGGTGTGAAAGATATTCCAAAAGTCTGTCCGGTCTGTGGCGGCAAGACAGAGATTCGCCAGGTCAGCAATGCAAAAGCACTGTATTGTACCAATCCGGAATGTCAGGCAAAGCATGTCAAAGCATTTGCACTCTTTGCGAGCCGTGATGCTTTGAATATTGAAGGTTTGTCAGAGGCAACGTTGGAGAAGTTCATTGACCGTGGATTTATAAAGGAATTCACAGACATTTTCCATTTGGATAAATGGCAGGAAGAGATTCAGACGATGGAAGGTTTTGGAGAAAAATCCTACAGGAACCTGATCGCAAATGTGGAGAAAGCAAAAGTGACGACACTTCCGAAAGTTATCTATGCACTTGGAATTCCGGGAATTGGTCTTGCAAATGCGAAGGTCATCTGCAGAGAATTTTCCGGTGATGTGGATCGTATGATTCATGCTACTGCAGAAGAACTTGCAGAGATTCAGGGAGTAGGCGAAGTACTTGCCGGCGCATTTGTAACTTATTTTCAGGATGAGAAGCATGTAGAAAGCTTAAAGCGACTGATTGCAGAGCTTGAGATTCCAAAGGAAGAAGAATCAGAGAGTAAACAGATATTTGTCGGAGTGAACTTTGTTATTACCGGAAGTGTGGAACATTTTGCAAACAGAGGAGAGGTCAAGGAACTGATTGAGAGCCTGGGAGGAAAAGTTACGGGATCTGTCACTTCCAAAACAAATTACCTGATCAATAATGATGTGACATCGACTTCATCAAAGAATAAAAAAGCAAACGAACTGGGAGTTCCGATTATTTCGGAGGAGCAGTTCATTAAGATGGTAGAGGAACAAAAGTAGGAAAGAAGGGAAAGAACCATGTCTGAACAGGATTATGTAGATACAATTGATAACAACGATAATAATAGCAATGACAATCATAACGATGATGAATATGAGAAAGTCTGCTTTGTCTGCCACAGACCAGAGAGTGTGGCTGGAAAGATGATCAATCTTCCGAACAATATGTGTGTGTGCAATGACTGTATGCAAAAGAGTTTTGATGCTATGAATAATATGAACTTCGGTGGTGCGATTGATTATAGCCAGCTTATGAATATGCCGGGAGTTCAGTTCTTAAATATTGATGATATGAGCCAGCAGATTCCAAAGCAGCAGCGCGTGAAGAAGAAAAAAGAAGGCGAGGAGGCAACGCCGCTCGTTGACATTCATAACCTTCCGGCACCGCATAAGATCAAGGCGAGCCTGGACGAGTATGTAGTCGGACAGGAATATGCCAAGAAAGTGATGTCTGTTGCTGTATACAACCATTACAAGCGTGTGGCAACGGATTCCATGGACGACATTGAGATTGAGAAATCTAACATGCTGATGATTGGACCTACAGGTTCCGGCAAGACCTATCTTGTCAAGACGCTGGCAAGAATTCTGGATGTGCCGCTTGCGATTACAGATGCTACATCTCTGACGGAAGCAGGTTATATTGGAGATGATATTGAAAGCGTTGTATCCAAACTTCTGGCAGCAGCAGATAACGATGTGGAAAAAGCAGAACAGGGAATCATTTTTATTGATGAGATTGATAAAATTGCAAAAAAGAAAAATGCGAGTCAGCGTGATGTTAGTGGAGAGTCCGTACAGCAGGGAATGCTGAAGCTTTTAGAAGGAAGCGAAGTGGAAGTTCCGGTTGGAGCTAACAGTAAAAATGCGATGGTTCCGCTCACAACAGTCAATACAAAGAACATTTTATTTATCTGTGGAGGAGCATTTCCGGATCTGGACGGCATCATCAAAGAGAGACTTACAAAGCAGTCTGCAATTGGATTTGGCGCAGATCTGAAAGATAAATATGATCATGATAAGAAGATTCTTGAGAAGGTAACAACAGAAGATCTTAGAAACTTTGGCATGATTCCGGAGTTCCTGGGACGACTTCCGGTAGTCTTTACATTACAGGGACTCACAGAAGATATGTATGTGAAGATCCTGGAGGAGCCAAAGAATGCAATTCTGAAGCAGTATCAGAAACTTCTTGCACTGGATGAAGTGAAGCTCGATTTCACAGAAGGTGCATTACGTGCAATTGCGAAAAAGGCGATGGAGAAGGATACAGGAGCAAGAGCCCTTCGTGCGATTATCGAAGAATTTATGCTGGATATCATGTATGAAATCCCGAAAGATGACAGCATCGGTCAAGTGACGATTACACAGGAGTACATAGAAAATACTGGTGGTCCGATTATTACACTGAGAGGGCAGGAAGTACCGAGATTAGAAAGTCAGGCATAGATAGTAAGGTAGTTATAAAAATATAGAAGATAATGCCCAATAATAAAATAAGAAAACATCTCATATACATATGAAAAGTATACGAGGTGTTTTCTTTTTTATGAATGATAGTTATGGAGAAATAAATACATTGTTAAAGACACGAAAAAATACAAAAAGCAATGTTTTGAAGGAGAGAGTGATAGCAACACAGCAGAAGGAGGAAGAGACAGGAGATACTTCATGCCGTGAAAAAATCCTCTCTCAGGATTTTCGGGATTTTATTATCCCGAATTACCGGTTAGATCAGGAACTGGTCTATCCCAAGAGCCAGATTTGTGTGCAGAGCCTTGGCTTTGGATATCGTGTAGCATATGTGGATCAAAGTCTAGGGGAAGAACTAAGCATTGCGGCTTATGGTTATAACAGCATTCCAAATTGCTATGCACTGTTGGATATGGAAGCTATGAATGAGACAGGAATCAGTGTGCTTCAGAATTACCCGGGTCTTAATCTTCGAGGAAAAGGAATTATGATTGGATTTTTGGATACAGGAATAGACTATGAAAATGAAATCTTTCGAAACATAGATGGGAGCAGTCGAATTACGGCGATATGGGATCAGACTGACCAGAACGGTCAGCCACCGGATACATTTACATATGGAAGTGAGTATACGAATAATCAGATTAATCAGGCACTGAAAAGTGACAATCCAAAGGAAATTGTGCCAGTAAGCGATGAAAATGGACATGGTACATTTTTAGCAAGTGTGGCAGCAGGTGGAGAAAATATCCAGGAAGGTTTTACCGGGGCGGCATCAGAGGCTGAAATTGCAGTAGTGAAGTTAAAAGAAGCGAAAGATTATCTGCGAAAATTTTATGGAATACGACAGAAGGCGGTGTGTTATCAGGAGACAGATATTGCGCAGGGACTTCGGTATCTGCATCTTCTGGCACTGAAAAAACAGAAGCCCCTTGTTATGTGTGTGGCTCTTGGAACGAATCTTGGCGGACATAATGGAATGTCCAGTTTGTCGCGGATTCTCGGAAGCTATTCCAGACTGGTAGATCGGTGCGTGGTTATCGGAGGAGGAAATGAGGCAAATGAACGACATCATTTTCAGGGAAAACTGAATCAGGTAGGAGAGGTTCAGGAAGTGGAAATGCGTGTCGAAAGTGGAAATACGGGATTTGTAGCAGAATTATGGGGGACTATTCCCAATATTGTGACAGCGTATCTTATATCTCCGTCTGGGGAGAGAAGTCCGGTGATTTCCATTCGGCAGGGAAGTCGCTATCAGCTTACATTTCCCTTTGAGCAGACGGTGGTGGATGTGGAATACCAGTTGTTTTTGCGGGATGGAAGATCCCAGCTTTTGTTTTTGAAATTCGATCATCCGGCACAGGGTATCTGGAAGATAGGAGTACAGTCGCTGGGGCGTGCAGATGGAGAGTTTCACATCTGGCTTCCGGTGCGGGAATTTCTCGATGGAAATGTATATTTTCTGGAAGCAAGTCCGGACGTGACATTGACAGAGCCTGCGAATACCGATGATCCAATCACGGTTGCTTATTACAGGGGAGCAGATAAGAGTGTTGATATTAATTCTGGCAGAGGTTATACTAGAGACAGGAGAATAAAACCTGATTTTGCAGTTCCAGGAGTCCAGGTTTTGGGAGCAGGGGTAAATGGAACATTTGTAAGGCGAAGCGGTTCCAGTGTGGCAACGGGAATCACAGCCGGAGCCTGTGCGATGATCATGGAATGGATTTTGACCCAGCCGATTCCGGCAGGAGTTACCACAAGTCAGGTGGCAAATATTATCATATTAGGAGCACAGCAGAACACATTTTCAGAATTTCCGAACCGACAGTGGGGCTATGGAACGATGGACCTGTATCAATCGCTGGACAGATTGAGAAGATTATAACAGATGGGAGAGGTACAATATGGCAGACTTTTTTGAGCAGTTAGGAAAGAAAATTTCAGACGTAGCAGAGGACTTTGGAAAGAAGACGGAAGATACCCTGGAAGTGCAGCGTATCAAAAGCCAGATTCGTTCTCTGGATCGTGCCAATGAAAGGGATTACATCGAAATCGGAAAGAAGATTTATGAGAAATTCAAATCAGGCGAAGTAGCAGATCTGGAATATATTTCTCTGTGCGAATCCATTGAAAAAAGAGAGGAAGAAGCAGCACAGTGCCAGGAGGAGATACGCAAGATTCAGGAGGTATAGCAGATGTTATTGATGGCAGCAGGAGGACTTCTTGTTGTGCTGGTGTGCGTGGACATGGGCATTAAGCAGTACATCGAGGAGAATTTTGAAGAAGAGGAAGAACGGGAGACAATTCTGGACAAAGTTGTGCTCCGGAAGGTTTATAATAAAGGCTTCTGTTTTAATACACTGGATAAGAAGCCGGAGCTGGTGAGAAAGACATCTGGTATCTTGTGTGCCGGGCTTGCAATTTATGATGCATGGCTCTTTCTCAAAAAAGGAAAATGGCTCAGAAAATTCGGCATGGTATTTCTGACAGCCGGTGCAATTAGCAATACCTATGACAGACTGATTCGTGGAAAAGTCATTGATTATATCGGAATCCAGTGGAAAAACAGCAGACTTCGAAGACTCACCGCGAACCTGGCAGATGTGTATGTAGTAATCGGGGCAGCAGTGACAGGCGTAGCGAAGATATTCCGAAGATAGAAAAGCATTCTTAAATAAAAAAATAGTGTGTAGGTCATTACAAAGATAATCTACACACTATTTTTTTGATTATTTTAATTATGGTTTCAAGAATTATTTCTTATTGCTCTTTACTTCCTGAAGCTTCATAGCGCGAACCTTAAGCGGCAGTCCGAACAGATTGATAAATCCGTCAGCGTCGTGGTGGTCATAAAGGTCACCAGTTGTGAAGCTTGCAAGAGACTCATTGTAAAGTGAGTACGGTGAAGTTGTTCCGGCTTTGATGATGTTACCTTTGTAAAGTTTGAATTTCACTTCTCCTGTTACGTACTCCTGAGTTGACTCAACAAATGCCTGGATTGCCTCGCGAAGTGGTGTAAACCATTTTCCTTCATAAACAACCTGAGAAAGTTTATTTCCCATATCTTTCTTAACTTCTGTTGTAGCACGGTCAAGAACTAACTCCTCTAACTGCTGATGTGCCTCGTAAAGGATTGTTCCGCCAGGTGTCTCATATACACCACGGGATTTCATACCTACAACACGGTTCTCTACGATGTCGCAGATACCGATTCCGTGCTTAGCACCGAGCTCATTAAGCTTCATGATGATCTCAGATACTTTCATCTGCTGTCCGTTTATACTTGTCGGTACACCTTTTTCAAATGTCATGGTTACATATTCACCCGCATCTGGAGCTTTTTCTGGTGTAACACCAAGTACGAGCAGATGCTCATAGTTTGGCTCGCAGGAAGGATCCTCAAGCTCAAGACCTTCATGGCTGATGTGCCATAAGTTACGGTCACGGCTGTAGCTGTGGCTGGCATCAAATGGAAGGTCGATACCATGTGCTTTACAGTAAGCAATCTCGTCTTCACGGGATTCCATCTTCCAGAGATCTGTCATTCTCCAAGGAGCAATGATCTTGATGTCTGGAGCAAGCGCTGTGATACCAAGCTCAAAACGAATCTGGTCATTTCCTTTACCAGTAGCACCGTGGCAGATTGCTACAGCACCTTCTTTTCTTGCAATTTCAACTAATTTCTTAGCAATTGCCGGACGAGCCATAGCTGTTCCGAGTAAATATTTATTCTCATATACTGCATGAGCCTTTACACAAGGCATGATGTAGTTGTCGCAGAAATCATCAATGATATCCTCGATGTATAATTTGGAAGCACCAGCCATCTTTGCTCTTTCTTCCAGACCATCTAACTCCTCGCCCTGTCCACAGTTAATGCAGCAGCAGATTACATCATAGCCAAATGTCTCTTTTAACCACGGAATAACAGCAGTTGTGTCCAGTCCGCCTGAATATGCTAATACGACTTTTTCTTTCATTTTCGAAATCCTCCTAATGTATCATTTACTTTCTATTCTAATAAGAAAATATCTTATTTGCAATCGCAAATCATACTATACACCTAAATTCATAAATATGCAAGAAAAAAATGGAAAAATCTTTTTAATATGCAAAATATGCATCGGAAATGTATAAAAACAGAGAGCTGTATAAATGAAGAAACAGGAAGAAAATAGTAAATACAAGAAAAATAAAGAAAAAATATAAGCACTAACCCTATTAATACGATATGCAATATGTATAAACATTAACAATAAATATAAGGGATTTAATGCATTTATCAATTGGACGTGTCGAAAAAAAGAAACTAAAATAGAAGTTGTAATCTAAAGACGAGAGTTATGTTATTGGAGGAGGAAAAAATATGAATTTAACAGGCTCAAAGAAAACACTTGCGTTGGCAGGTGTGATATGCGGACTTGTAGCAGCATGTCTTGCATATTTTGGTAACCCGGCAAATATGGCATTCTGTATCGCATGTTTTATCCGTGATACAGCTGGTGCAATGGGGATGCATCAGGCTGAAGCAGTAATGTATGCAAGACCAGAGATTATCGGTCTGGTTCTTGGCGCATTTATTATTTCAATTGCGACAAAAGAATTCCGCTCTACAGGTGGATCTTCACCGATGATTCGTTTTGTACTTGGTGTGATCATTATGATCGGAGCACTCGTATTTTTGGGATGCCCACTTCGTATGGTACTTCGTATGTCAGCCGGTGATTTAAATGCATGGGTAGCACTTATCGGATTTATTCTTGGAGTAGCAACTGGTGTATTTGCTCTGAAACAGGGATTCAGCCTTGG